>ENA-ORBV01000180-ORBV01000180.1-microbial-mat-metagenome-genome-assembly--contig:-NODE-180-length-138930-cov-13.100797_pt1 | contig 138930 bp, 104 predicted proteins | sample MGYA00237777_ERZ505514 | MGnify/ENA primary metagenome ERZ505514 (study PRJEB26160, sample SAMN06269048) | microbial mat metagenome | isolation source: Oligotrophic lake microbial mat | place...
CGGAGATGTGTATAAGAGACAGGGGGAGGAGTTGGAGAATAAAGGCCGCCAGAGCGAAGGCGAGGATTTGGAGGATCGTGCCGTGAGAGTTGCCGACGTTGAGAACCCAGTTGCTCAGGGCGATCGCAAGCAGGGTTGATGCGAGGGACCAGAGCGCGATGGCGATGAGTCGGAAGAAGATGACGGTGAGGGTGGTCAGGCGTCTCAGTTGCGACTGATCGCGTGATGAGTCGCCCGGTGTGTGGCCGGGTGTATGGCCCGGTGTGCGGCCGGGCGTTTTGCGCGGCGAGTTGTTTGCTTCGTGAGCGGTTGATGCGGCGATCTGACCGACGGCCCACCATGTGGCGGAACGGCGGTGAGGCAGGAATTGCCCAGCGAATCCGGTGCGGATCGGGTGAGTGGACAGGCGTCTAGCCCAGTCGATGGTCGAGGCTTTGGGAAGGCGTTTGCCGACGATCGGCCAGCGGTAGGCGTTCGGGCCGAAGACTCGCGCGATGATCGCCAGAGCAGCGCCTTGCATGACGAAGCCGAGCGCAAGGCCGTTGAGGACGACGAAGAGGTCGAGAGTTCGGCCCGCGATGAGCAGGCCGGTGAGGAGGACGGTCCAGGTCGGTCCGATGACGAGGATGGCGAGCGCGATGAGGGCGAGTTGGGTCGGCCACTGCGTGGCGCGGCAGAAGTTCTTGGCGCGATGAATGAATCGATCAAGGAACGAGGCTCCGCCGTCGTCGGTGGAGAAGTCGATGATGTCGGTGCGAGGCTTGACGCCGGGCTTGTCGTGGCGAGCAAAATGTTCGGTGAGGACATCGGCGGATTGCTCGGCCTGGGCGAGGGGGAGGAAGTGGTTGGCGTCGAGCATGACGAGGCGGCTGGTGAGGATGATTTGATGGCAGAGTTCGGCGCTCCAGGACGAGACGAACACGTCGTTGCGGCCGTGGAGGACCATGGTGGGGACGCGGAGGTGCTCCATGATTGCGCGGAGCGAGCGTTGGTCGGTGTCCCAGAAATTGCGGATGAAGGAGTTTCGCGCGGAGCGCGAGCCGAGGAGTCCGAAGTGGGGGACGAGCTCGGGCGCGACGACGAGCGCGGCGTAGCCGACGGCGTACTTGTAATGCTCGAAAGCGTAGCTGCAAGAGCCCTCGGCCTCTTGAAGGTTGAGGGAGGCCATGAGCGTGAGGCTGGCGACGCGGGACTTGGCGCTGGGGCCGAGGAGGTCGATGATGTTGAGGGCGACGCCTCCGCCCATAGACCAGCCGACGAGGTGGAAGCGGGAGATGCTGCTGAGCGCGAGCGCCGAAACTATTGAGACGGCTTGGGCGCGAATGGAGTAGTCGGCGAGATCGTGCTCGGACTGGCCAAAGCCAGGCGCGTCGGGGGCAAAGACCCAATAGCCGCGTTTGGAGAGGATTTCGGAGAGCGTGTTGAAGTCGGTCGAATCTCTCGGCGAGCCGTGAAGGAGCACCACCCAGCGGCCAGAGTCTTTGGCGGCGTACAGACCAGCGAGAGTGTCGGCGGTATCTGCGTTCTGAACGGCCCAGATTTTATTCCGGGCGGCGCGTTCGGGCCAAACAAGGCCGCTTACCCGCGTGGCCACTGAGGGGCGGGCCGGATTCGCGTTTGCGACGTTGACCCAGGTCGAATTCCGGAAGGAACTGCTCTCGCTTTGTGGAGATTCGCTCGATTCAGGTTCCAGCTCGGCGTGTCTCTGAAACAACGTCGAAGCGCCGAGCAAGCACGCGTACGCGACCCACCACCAGCGGCGCGTTGGCCGCAGCCAAAGAACGAACTTTTTCCGTGCGGTCAAGTTCGGCTCGGGCTGGACCAACGATCGATGCTCCTAGATCGGGAGAGGCGTAGGGGCTCAGAGAGACTCGTGCGGTGGTCCATGCTTGGTCCGAGCCTGCGCCGACTAGCAGACCCGGCGTCTGCGGGCGTGGGAACTGAACTGCGCTTGTATCATGCGCACCGACGAGAGTACGTTGAGATGAGATGCCGAGGCTTGTCTCGCGGTCACTCGCGGAGATCGGCCTGTACCCGCCTCTGACTCGAGAAGAGTTTCTGAAGCGCGGCGACGTTTCGAAGATCAAAAAAACAAGCGGGGCTCCGTGATGGAGCCCCGCCACAAATCTCTTTGAGATCTTAACGTACTCAGACTCACGCACGGCGACGGCGGGCCGCGGCCAGGCCAGCGAGGCCGAGCAGCGCGATGCTCGACGGGGCGGGGATTTCGAAGCGATGAAAGTTCTCGTACCCAGGCGACGAGGTGCCGTCACCGACGTTGCTGCCGCTGTTGATGGCGCCAGCGGGGAGAGACTCGTTGGAGCCGAAGCCGCTGTCGGCGACGTAGCCAGCGAAGAAGTTGAAGCCGCTGGTGATGCCCAGCGCGGCGAGAGGGAGGGTGTACTCGCGGAAGTTGATGCCGTTGCCGGTGTAGGTGCCATTGAAGTCGATAAAGTTCAGACTGGCCCCGCCGGTGTGCTCGAAGGTCACGATGCCGAAGTTTCCGATGACGATGGAGTAGTCAGACAGGAAGCCCGTGGGGAAAGCGTCGTCGGCCTGCCCGTTGAGGTTGGAGGCCGCGCGACGGCCGCCGTCGGCGGTGTCGTTCGACGTGGCGTCGGTGAAACCGCCAGCCTTGCTATCGATCTGGATGGAGACGAGGTCGTTGAGGTTGTTGCCGGGCTGAAAGCCGATGTAGAGGTTGGTGGCGTCGGAGTTGACGCAAAGAAAGCCAAGGCCCAGGGTGCTGCCAAAGCCCGAGCCGCCGGCCAGGTAGTTGTTGAAGTTGCCCGGGCCGTACTCGTTGGCCCCGAGCGTGCCGTCGACGGTCGCGCCCGAGCCGGTGGTGGTACGGGTGGTGATAAGACCGGCGTTTGCAACGCCAGCGACCATGGCCAGACCGGCCACGCACACAAGGAAGTTCTTCGTCGTCATGGACTCACTCCTACACAAAGTTACGAACACAGCCACGAAGCCAAACGGATACTCCGTTTGCGGAAACGCCCGTAGCCTTACTGATTGTAGAAGGAATCACCCCTGAAACAAGAGAAAAGTGTTTCAGGGGAGAGATATCGGTGCTTATTGAGGCATGTAAAACGGCCTCAAAGTCCCCCAGGCCTCTAACGAGCGGGCGAAGGTTTACCTAGGTTCTCATTCGCGGTCGCCTGAGCGACGGTCGGAGCCGGGGCGGGAAGGAGAGAGGGCGGCACGCCGAGGTAGGTCAGGGCTCGTTCCATCACGCGCCGGACCACGGGGCCCGCGACCAGCGCACCGTAATGCTTCTTGGTGCGGACGAGGTCCGGGCCGGGGTCGTCGATGACTACGAGGATGACGAGTCGGGGCTGCTCGACGGGGCCTCCGGCGACAAAGCTGGAGTTGTACTGGCCGTCGAAGTAGCCGGTCGTGCCCTTGGGGCGACGGAAGCCGGGCGGAGCTTTGCCCAGCGGGATCTCGGCTGTGCCGGATTTGCCGAAGATCTGGTAGCGCCAGCCTTCGACAGGTTTTTCGTCCTTGACCATTTTGGCTTCCATCTTCGTCGCGACGTCCTGCATGGTGCGGCGCGTGAGTTCGGCGATGTTGGCGGGCAGGACTCGGTAGAGCATGGGCGTACCGGTCTGCGGGTCGGCGGCGGTGAGTCTGATGGCCGGGAGCGTTCCGGCGGCGGGGCCGCTGCGAGCGAAGGCGCTGAACGCGCGGACGACTTGGACGGGCGTGACGGCCACTTCGTGACCGAAGGCGACAGAGACCTGCGAGCCCTTTTTCCAGTTCTTCATGCTGGTGATGAGCCCGCGTGCTTCGCCGCCCAGGCCAGCGGTGGGGGTGAGCTGGAGGATGCCGGTCGGCTTCCCGAAGCCAAAGCGTGCGACGGCGTCGTGAAGCTGGGCGTAGGTCAAGCGCTGGGCGGCTTTGATCATGCCGATGTTGGAAGAGTTGACGAGCACTTGAGACCAAGTCATGGTCGGTGCCCTGTGAACGTCCTGGATATAGCGTCGGTCGGGAGTGATCCAGCTCCCGCCCTCGGTGTCGAAGACCTCGTCGGGCTTGGCGAGTCCCAGCTCGGTGATGGTGGCCCAGACGAAGGGCTTGAAGGTTGAGCCGGGCTCGTAGATGTCCTCGATGCAGCGGTTGCGGGCGAGGCCGGGGACCTTGGATTTGCCCGCGTTCTCGTGGATGGTGATAAAGCGCTGGCCGCCGGGGCGGTTGGCGGCGGTGGGAGACTCGTTGCCGTCGGGCTTCTGGGCCTTGAGGCGCCAGGGGAACTCGACCGCGTCGGGCAACTGCCGGACGAGATCGACCATTGCCAAGATTTCGCCGGAGATAGGGTCGAGCATGACGAGCCGGCCGCCAGCGGCGTTGGCGTCGTCCACGCCGCGTTCGAGTTCTTCGACCGCCATGCGTTGAAGTTCGAGATCGATGGAGAGCCGCACGTCCTCGCCAGCGCGAGCGGGCCGGACCTGGCCGGGCTCCATCCAGAGCGGTCGGCCTGCGGCGTCGCGGACGAAGCTGACCTTGCCGACCTCGCCGGTGAGCTTGCCGTTGAGGCGTGACTCGATGCCGACCATGCCAGCGCCAGCCCAGTCGACCTTGCCAGCGAGTGAGGCGGCGTCGGGCCCGCCGGGGTACTCGCGCACGGCGCGGCGTTCGATGATGAGGCCGGGGATCGAGATTTTCTTGCCCTTCTTGTTGACGATGCGGAGGGCGCGGACGGCGTCGGCGCGGTCCTCGTCGAGCACGGGGCCGAGCGGGAGGTAGCGGATCAGGCCTTTTTTCTTAGGGGCGGCGTTGGAGGCGGTGTTCGTGAGCGTGTCCGACGCCACGCCCGCGGCGTCGGAGCCTGGTTCGACGCGAGCGGGCTCGTCGTCAGGGTCGATGGCGTTGGCGAGAGCTGCTTCTGACAAAAACTTTTCGTCGCGTCCGACGCGGCGACGAACGGTGTCGATGAGCTTGGCGAAGTACTCACCGGCGGAATTTGGGGTCGCTGTGGCGACGGCTTCGGAGTCTAGTTGGGCCTTGCGCCGCAGGTTCTCTTCCGCGGCCCAGATGATCTTGGCGCCGACCTTGTCGGGGGTCTCGCCGATCGCGTCGGCCAGCGGGGCGATGATGCTGTCCACGAGGTCGGGGAGGAGAGTCGGATCGACGACGACACGGAAGCCGAAGCGGGTCGCGGAGAGCAGGCGGCCGCGACGGTCGGTGAGGTCGCCGCGCATGGGTAGTTCGGTGCGGGTCGTGACGCGCGGCATCAGCAGCTTGCTCAGGTCAGCGCCGGGCGCGAGCTGCAGCTGCGCGACGCGGCCCAGGAGCAGGACGAGGAGCCCGGTGATGACGAGCGCGAAAGCGAACGCGACGAGATTGACACGCCGTCCGCTGGGGAGCTTGGGCTTGCTCATTGGTCGTCCTTGGCGGGAGATTTCGCGAACTCGCGGGGTCGGTCTTGTTGGGTGGCGAAGCGGCGATCAAGGCTCGCGGCGGAGGGCGTGCGCGGGGCCGTGGGTGGGTTCATGGTTGGGTTCGTGGGTGGATTCGTGGGCCTTGCCTTGAGATCGCGTGTCGGCTGGGCGGGTGACGCTGGAGCGGGCGCGGCGCCTGATGCGGGCACAGTGGTCGGCTCGCCCTGCGCGTTGGCGGGCGAGCTGATCTCGGAGCTGTTGAGTGGTTTGAGCGGGCCGATGTCGGCCATCATCTGGCGGATCTGCTCGGGCGTGATCTGCTGGGCGATCTGGGTGCGGAGAAGCCAGAGCTCCTCGTCCTGGTTGCGGATATCAAGCTGGATACGCACCATCTCGCTGGCGGCTTGGAGGCGCGATTGCCGCAGCGCCAGCAGCGCACAGCCGATGGTGCCGACCGCCAGGATGACCAGCACGCACTTGCCGAACACTCCAGGCCCCTTCGTGAAACCAGTCTTTGGATCGATCGTGAAGCGAAAACGCCCGGCTGGCGCTGGCCGACCGAGCGCGAGGTTCGGTTGTTTGCGTTACGACTGCGGGACTTTGATCACGGCCCCGATGGGGATGTTGGTCTCGTCCTCGAGCAGGCTGGAGTTGACCTTGACGAGTTCGTCGGCGCGAGTGGACGAGCCGAGCGTGCGCTGGGCGATGGTGCCCAGCGTGTCGCCCTTCTTGACGGTGTACGAGGCGTACTTGACCTCGGACGTGTCAGGCTTCTTGGTTTTGCTCTTCTCGACGTTCTTCTCAGAAGTCTTGTCGCCCTTTTTGGCGTTCTTGTCGGCGGGCTTGAGGCCAGCCTTGTCGGCTGACGGCTTGTCTGCCAAGACGGTCTTCACGGTGGTTGACGCGGGCTTGCTGGCGAGCGATGTGGGGGCGGCCTTGCCGGTGAGGGTTTCGACCGCGGGTGCCCGCAGCTTCATGCCCACGCGGAGCACGTCGCCCTTGACACGATCGCTGTTGGCGTCGGCGAGTTTCTTCCAGAGGTTGCCGTCGCCGTAAAGCTTTCTGGCGACCTTGGTGAAGTTGTCGCCGTCGACGACGACGTAGGTCTTTTCGCCAAGGAGCGGCGCGGACGTGGCGGGTGAAGCGGGCGTTGTGTTCGCTTGGGCGGGGTTGAGAACGATCTCGGTGGAGTCTCCGTTTTTGCGGACGCTGTGGCCCAAGTTCGTGACGGCCTTGATGAGGTCCGCGTCGGGGTTCACCGGAGCGAGGTTGGCCGGGCCGGGTCGATCGAGCGCGAGGCGCGTGTCCTTCTTTGCGTCAGGCTTGGCGTCACGAGCGTCGCTCTTGGGTTCGGTGACACTGCGGCCGCTGGCACCCTTGCCCTGCGTGAGGTGGACGACTTCAGACTTGGATTCGGTGAGAGTCGTCTTGGTGATTTCGTTAGTAGACGGCTCGGCCTTGGGCGGCATGGGGACGGGCGGCTCTTCGGTGCTGGGCAGCGCCCCGACGGGCGGCTCGGCGACCATGGCGACGGTCATGGCTGGCTGGGCCGAGGAGACCTCGGCGAGCTTGACCTGGCGGGCCTTGGAAAGGTGATCGCTGATGAGGACCGTCACGGCCAGCACCAGCGAGAAACCAACGATCAGAGCAAGTTTCAGTTCACGCGTCACGGTGAAATCACCCTCGACGACCGGCCCCGTCCTGGGAGCGGCTGTCTGTTTATCAAACCCTTCGACGAAGCCGGGCCCATCCTGAGCCCGGTCAACGCTCCGTCGAAGCAACCTTCACCGAGCTGTCGCCCGGTGCGTGCGGATCATACCTCGCTCGATCAGCTTTTCGGACTTCCCGCGATCTGAATCGCGCGAAGTTTGGCCGACCGAGCCCTCGGGTTGGCGTGCAGTTCTTTCTCGCTCGCCGTGATGGGCGTTGAAGTCAGGATCTGAGCCAAGCCGCGCTCTTGCAGTTCGAGGAACGTTCGCTTCACGCGGCGGTCTTCCAACGAATGGAAGCCGATCACCGCGACACGAGCCCCGGGCGAAAGCCAAGGGCGCGTCGCCGGAACAGAACCAACCCCCGATTTCACTTCCAGAGCGCCTCGAACGACCGCCGCCAGGAACGCATCCAAGCTTCCGAGCTCATCGTTGACGGCGATGCGCAGGGCCTGAAACGCTTTGGTCGCGGGGTCGGTGGCCGAGCGGTCGTGGTGGGGGCCGCGGGACGAACGAACAAGATCTGCAAGACGCGACGTGGTGGTTATCGGTTCCCGGCGTCTCTCCTGCACAAGTTTTCGCGCGATCTTGACTGCGGCCGGATCTTCGCCGAACTCGGCGATGATCTCGGCCAGCTCGCTCTCGGGGAGCGAGTTGACAAGGTCGGCGGCGGTCAGGGGGGCGGTTGGGTCAAGTCGCATGTCCAGAGGTCCGTCGTTGGCGAACGAAAAGCCACGGGCGGGATCGCTGATCTGGTTCGACGAGAACCCGAGGTCCGCCAGCACCAGATCGGCTGAGAGCTTGGCCTCGATCATGCGGCGCGGGGCTTCGGCGAAGTTGCCTCGGAAGGTCACGACCGTCGTTGACGGGTGGGTAGCGGATGCTGCGTGTGCGGTCGGCAGAGTTTGCAGTGCGGCATGAAGAGCGGCACGAACGACGGCCTCGGCTCGCGCGAGGTTGGTGCCGTCCATGTCGTTGAGAACGATCGTGCCGACCGGGCCGGGTGGGCGAGCGCGAAGCCGGGGAGCGATCGCGCCAGCGTGCCCGCCCAGGCCCGCGGTGCAGTCCAAGAACGTCTGGCCGGGCTTGGGGTCGAGCCACTCGAGTACTTCGTCGAGCAGAACGGGGATATGGCGGCCCGGCGGACGAGCGCCGGTCGATGAGTTCGCTGTCGATCCGTGGGTCGATCCGTCGGTCGGTCCGCCCGCCGTTCCGAGTCCGGTTGTGTCGAGCCTCGAATTGTCAGTTTCAGGCGAGTGTTCCACGTCGCCAGCGTAGCGAGCAAGGGAGTGGTTGGGCGAAGCGGACGCCGAGGCCAGGTTGGGCGCGTAAACTGACGAGCACGCCGGAGTAGCTCAGCCAGTAGAGCGGCGCACTTGTAATGCGCAGGTCACGGGGGCGGAACCCGTCTCCGGCTTTTTATCGATTCGTGGTACTCGGCGAGATCTCGCGTAGCCGCAGGTTCTTCCACCGAACTTCCAGAGGCTTAACCCGTCCGCCCACATCATGCACCTGCAGCCCGATGAACCCGCGCGGCGTCATCGGGTCATTCAATACCGCCGCTGGCACCCCGTTCAAAAACGTCCTCATCTCCGGTCCGATCGCCACGATCTTCATCTGGTTCCACTCGTCCTGCTTGAACGCCTTCCGCGCTACCGGGTTCTTCTCCAGCGACGCCAGCCACTCGCGTCGCCCCTCGTCATAAATCCCCGCGCTCCACGCTCGCTCGGACGGATCGATCTCGGCCTGGTAGCCGTGGACGCGCCCGTTCTGGTAGTCGGGTTTGCTCTCAGATCGGAACTGCACACCCGAGTTCAGTCCCGGATCGACCTTGAACTCGAGATCGAGTTCGAAATTGTCATACTCGCGGTCGGTCACGAGGAAGCTGTTGGGTGTTGAAGGCCGCGTGGTGCCGATAATGCACCCGTCCTCGGCGCGGTATGACGCAACGCCGCCGAGCTGGCTCCAGCCGGTGAGAGTTGTGCCGTCAAAGAGCGGTTGAAAGTCCAAGAGATCGCTCATCAAAAAATCAATAGACTCCGGCAATCGCGGCGAGTCGCGATCGCTCACCGTGTCTTTGGACGCTCCATCTGAGGCCTTGCGAATGTCCGGGTCACGCTCATCAACGCCCGCAACCGTCGATGAACTCGCGCGATCAGACTCAGCCACGGGAACCCAAACCACTACATTCCGGAACTTCACCGCGCAGCCGTGCTCCTGCAACACCAACGGCCCACGCTCCCCGGTTTCCGTCCGCGACGATCGACTCCCCGTCGGGCCGGTGATCTCCACGTTCTCCTGAATCGTGACGTCGTTGAGCAACACTTTGACTCGCGCGTTCTTGATCTTGTTGCCGCTGGCATCGAACCGCGCAGCGGAGAACTGAATCTGGTATTTCTGCCACACCCCCGGCGCACGACACGCGTTCACGGCCGGAGCGCGTTGCTTGTAAATCGCTCCGCATCCATCAATCGCCGGCCCCTCAACCACTGGCTCTCCGCCGAGTGTGTAGCCCGACGAATCCAGAATCTGAATCTCGTACAGATCCTGGATGTACACGCCGCTATTTGAGCGAGCCTGGCCCTTCGCTTCTGGCATCGACGGCAACTGGAACTCTAGCGTGATGACGCAATCGCTAAACACGTCCCTCGATCGGATCGATCCGGAACCCGGCACGACGATCATCGCCTCGTCCTCGATGTGCCACGGGTTTGGCGCGTCACGCTCCAATGCTGTCCACGCGTTCATGTCCGTGCCATTGAACAATTGTACTTGGCGAATCGGAATCGCGAGCCCTTGCGAGCTCCATAGCCTCGCGCAACTGCTCATGACGATTCCAAGAACACAGGTCAGGCCCGTCGCGCACCAACGCACCAGGTTCAATCTGTTCACTTCGCACTCTTCCCTTCAATCTCACTCGACTTCCACGGCGTCGTCCGCTCCGCCGTCGCCGCCTTAACCTCCGCCACCACCATCGCTGTCACCGGTTCCGCCGTGTTCCCCCACCCGCGCCGCAGGTACGTCATCACCGCCGCGAGTTCATCGTCGGATCGCATGGGCGCGGCTGGCATCGCGCCGTCGTACACCACGTCGCCGTTCTCGATCTTGCCTTCCAAGCCGTGCAAAAGGATTTTCGTCAGCCGATCAGCGGGCCCGAGCACACGCGGCGAGCCAGCCAGCGGCGGGATCTGCGCCGCGGTCCCGCGCCCGTCCGCGCCGTGGCACCCGGCGCAAGCCGCGTATAACTTTGCTCCACGCTCGAACTGAGATTGTTCTTCTGCTGTGAGAGCCCGCACCAGAGCCGGGAGCCCTTCGGTGGGCCGACCGGGCCAATCGAGAAAGCCGGTGATTGTTCGCATTGACGCACCCGCGTCTTCGGTCGCGCGATCGCGGCTGGCGGAGGCACCTTCAATCGTCCGGAGCCAATCGGTTGGTTCTCGCGACAAGCTCAGAACGCGTGAGCCTTCCTTTCCTATGCGCAGTTCGTCGCGCACCCGTTGCATGATGCGCTCCGCTCTTTGAGGATTCTTTTCGGCGTCCTCAGAAACCTGTTGCAGTGTACGTGTTCGTACCTCGCTCGACGCCGATCTCAGGCCGCAATCGACCAGTTCGACGAGCACGGCGCGATCGCCGCGCGATGCGGGCCAAGCACCGTCGCGGCGCAAGGCCGCGAGAACAAGCGGCTCTCGATCCATGATCCCCGTGAGCACCGCGGAGCGAATGTAAGAATCGTCACCTTCATCGCGCAGGAGATCGACCATCTTGAGCATGGCCCGGGAATCGCCGCTTCGCGACACCGAGAGCGCGGCCTGAATCCGAACAACACGCTCGGCGTCCGACGCGGCGTCGATCATGCGGTCAAGAGTGTCGAGATTCCCGATCCAGTGCTCGCCCACACGCAGCCCCGCGGCTCGAACGGCCGGATGCGGGTCAGAGATCGCGCGGTGCGCGTCGCTCGCTTCGCTCACGTCAAGCCCGTCGAGCGTCCAGAGCGCGTGAAGCCGAGATCGGAAATCGGACGAGTCAACGGCGAGCTTTCGCAGAAGCGGCGCGACGGTGGTGGCGCGGCGCTGGACAAGAGTTCGTTGCGCGGTGTCGCGCCACCACCCTTCGGGATGCGATAGCAGGCCGACTAGGTCCGTGTCGGACATGGTGGAGATGGTGGGGCGTGCGTTCACGTGGTTCTTTGGCTCGGCCCGAGTGTCCGGAGTGGACTTGTCTGCGACGACGCGATAGATCCGACCGCAGTTGAGCGGCGCATCAAGCTCGTGTTTGGCGATATGTTCTTTCAGGAAGGGTGTAAGGAAGACGCGGTGCTGAATCACGCCGCGGTACATGTCCGCAAGATACAGAGCGCCGTCCGGCCCAACGCAAGACGCCACGGGTCTGAACCGTTCATCGGTTGATGTAAGAAACTCATCTCCGTGATACGTATTGGTTCCTACGAGCACACCGTTGTATTCGTGCATCGTCAGTCGCTTGACCAGGTTGCCCGATGGCTCGCACACGAAAGCGTCGCCCCAGAAATCTTGCGGGAACGCGGTGCCGCGGTAGATTGAGGGTGAGCAGGCCGCGGTAACGTTCGCGAGTCTTCGATTGGAGCGGAGAAAATTCGGCAAATAGCCGCGGTTCACGCCGGACACCCGCGCCGGCCATACCGCGAGATCGAGCCCGACCTTCTCGTTCATCCCCGCGACCGTGCGCTGGTTGAGGTTGCGTGAGGCGTATTGCTTGGGAAAGATGTCGCCGCGCAACGTGTCGGAGTTGGGTGTGTAGTACAGGCGGCCGGTGTCGTCCATGGTGACGCCCCATTGCCCGTGGCCCGGCGTTGCTTCCGTAATTACTTTCTGACCGTCGAACTTCAATCTTTGCGTGTGCTGTGAGAAACTGATCCAGTTGTCCATTCCCCAGATCAGGCCGTTGGGCGCGTGCTCGGGATTATCGCGCCCGCCGATACCTTCGAGCAGAACGCGTGTTTCGTCGGCCTTGCCGTCGCCGTCATTATCTTTACAGAAAAGAATGTTTGGAGGTGCGATCACGAGGGCTCCGCCGAAGCACGGCAGCACGGCGCGTGGCAGAACTAATCCTTCGAGGAATGGCGTTGCTCTGTCCATCGTGCCGTCGCCGTCCGTGTCGTCGAGAACGACGATTCGGTTGGCGGGCGTGAGCTCGTTAGTGCCGAGTACGTCGGGCATATAGGTGGGCATCTCGACGACCCACAGCCGCCCGTCGCCGTCGAAGCTCATCGCGACCGGCGCGGAGATCAGAGGTTCCGCGGCGACGAGCTCGACGCGAAAGCCGGGCTGGACCTTGAATGTGCGGAGCGCCTCGGCGGGCGTTAGCGTCGGGGCCGGAATGTTCTCGTCTTTAGCCGAGATAAGATCGGGGCGTTGACGAGAGTCTGCGACGGCTGGAGGGCGCGAGAGTGTGCCGGCACTGCGCCCTGAGAGAGCGAGGCCCAGGCTGGCCGCCGCCAAGAGCGCGAACGCCATGACGGTCCTTCGCTCCCCCATTGCCCGAGATAACCTGCATGAAGACTTCGAGCGATGCGGAAAGGGTGAGCGACAACGAGAGGGTGGTGTCACGGCTTAGCACTCCGAAGGCCCCGTTCCAGGGAAGTCGCACGCGATCGGGCTACACCGGCTCGATCAAACCCAGATTGACCGCCGCGAGCTGCACGATCGCGAAGATCACCGGTACGGTCGACATGGCGACCACGCACACCGCGAGGGTGCGGCCCGTGATTGGCTTGCGTCGGCCGACGTACTCGCAGACAAAGATAACAATCACAATGCTGACCACTTTGAGGGCGATCGCGCCGTTGAGCCCCGCGTGACGGATGACGAAGTCGGCGAACGAGTTCAGTTCCCGTCCGTCGTATTGCATGTACTCGTGAAGGATCGTGTAGGTGAGCATGATGTCCAAGGCCGAGAAGAGCACGAACCAGCAGTAGTGGTTCGGATAGAGCACCGCGCGGCGGACGAGAGTGTGTCCAACACCGGGGGCTAACGTTTTGTTCTCTGAGCTTGTCATCAACCAACCTCTCGCGCACTCACGTCGTCATGTTAGAAATCATCGTCATCAGCCTCGGCAGATCCGACCGCTCACCCACGGTCCGCCAGCCCCCCGTACGTCTCTGGCCTGCGATCTCTGAAAAACTGCCACACCTTCCGCACCTCAAGGATCTGATCCAGGTCTAGGTCCGCCACCAGAACCTCGTCCTTATCGCGTGAGGCCTGCGCGATCAACTGCCCGCGCGGGCCGCAGAAGTAGCTGCTGCCATAGAACTCGCCCACGTTCCAAGGTTTCTCGAAACCGACTCGGTTGATTGCTGCTACGAAGTATTGGTTCGCCACAGCGTGGGCTGGTTGCTCGATCTTCCACAGGTATTCGCTCAACCCCGCGACCGTTGCCGACGGGTTGAACACGATCTCCGCGCCGTTGAGCCCGAGCTGCCGTGCGCCTTCGGGGAAATGCCGGTCGTAGCAAATATAGATTCCGATCTTCCCAAACGGCGTCTGCCATACCGGGTATCCGCCGTCGCCGGGCGTGAAGTAGAACTTCTCCCAGAAGCCGGGCAGGCAATGGGGCAGGTGATGTTTGCGGTACTTACCGAGGTAGGTGCCGGTGTGGTCGATGATGGCCGCCGAGTTATAGTACACGCCCGTCATCGCTTCTTCAAAGATCGGTACTATCAGCACCATCCCGTGCTTGCGGGCTCGATCGCGCATGAGCCGGATCGTCGGCCCGTCGGGGATCGCCTCGGCCATTGAATACCAGCGCGGGTCTTGCTCGGCCCCGAAGTACGGCGAGTTGAAGAGTTCCTGCAAGCAGCATACCTGCGCGCCGCGGTCGGCTGCGCGCTGGATCAAGGCGTCGTGCTGTTCGATGATCGAGGCTTTGATTCCCGCCAATTGCGCGGCGGTCGCCGCTGTGGTTCCGGGCAACGAAGACAGCTTCCCCAGCGTCTCTTGAACCGAGGCTGGCAACGACGCTTGAATGATCGCGGCGCGAGTGATCCGTGGCATGGACCGAGTGTACGGCCTGGAGCGAGCGCACGAGAAACCTTCTCCGGGCCCGGCCCTACGCTTGAAGCCACACCCCGAGGGCCTCCCGTGCAGCAACTCCGCAGCCTCATCCGCGATGTCCGCGATTTCCCCAAGCCCGGCATCGTTTTCAAGGACTTCACGCCAATGCTGGCCGACCCCAAGGGCCTCGCTCTGGCGGTCGAGCTCATGGCCAACCCCTATCGCGGCACTGGCATCGATCTCGTTGTCGGTGCGGAATCACGCGGGTTTATCTTCGGCACCGCCATCGCTCAGTCGCTCTCGGCCGGGTTTGTACCGATCCGCAAACCCGGCAAGCTGCCCGGGGCCGTGCACGGCGTGGACTATGCCCTCGAGTACGGCACCGACCGCCTCGAACTCCACATCGACAGCGTCGCCAGAAACGCGAACGTCCTGCTCGTGGACGACCTCCTCGCCACCGGCGGCACGCTCAAGGCCTGCTGCGAGCTGTTGAAAAAAGCCAACGCGCACCTCAAGGGCATCACGGTGCTCATCGAGATCATGGCCCTTAACGGCCGCGAAAAACTCAAGGCCTACGGCGACGTCCACTCGGTCCTGACGTACTGAATGTTGTGGGGCAGGCGTCCCGCCTGCTTTCTCTCCTTCTCCTTCTCCTTCTTATTCTTGTTCTTCCCGATCTAGTGGGACAGGTTTTTCAACCTGTCTCTACTTCTCCTACCTCTTCGCTTTTCTTAGCTCTCACCCACCCTCTTCTTCAACCCCGCCTTCACCCTCGGCCAGTCCTCCGGCACCACGCTGTAGCACACCGCGTCCACCACTTTCCCGCTGGGCAACTGCCAGCGGTTCCGCAGCACGCCCTCGCGCACGGCACCGAGCTTGGTCACCGCCGCTTGGCTGTGCAGGTTGAAGACGCTGACCAAGAACTCCACGCGCACGGCCCCCAGCGTTTCGATGGCGTGGCCAAGCATCGCCAGCTTGCTTTCAGGGTTCACGGTTGTGCCGTGGAGAGGGCGGCTGATCCAAGTGGTTCCGATCTCCAGGCCGCCGTGATCCATGCGGATGTTGAGATAGCTGGTCGAGCCGACGATGCGCCTCGTCGCGTGCTGGCGGATCGCGAACGCGACGCGCGGCTGAGAGAGCATACGCGCGATGAGCTTCTCGACTTCGTCCAGCGTCCATTCGAACGGTCTCTGCAAGAGGTTTGCGAAGAGGCCTTCGTCGGAGTTCGCGAAGAGGTCGGCCGCGTGCTCTGTTGCCAGCGGTTCCAGCGTGATCGTGCGGCCGACCATGGTGGTGGGGGTTGGTGTGAGCATGCATAGAAGGTAAGTCATTGAGGGCGAAGTCGTTGGGTGTTTCGGCGCGAATTGTTTGCGATCTTCGAGCGCATCATCGACGGCATCCCGTCTCTCTTGCGCCATGCCAACGCCGCCGGGCCCGGAGTAGGGGCACTGGTGAAGTCGGCACCGCGCCGACACCGCATCGGCATCTCGAAAGGCAGTTTCATGGCCAAGCGTTACCGGATTTGTGTTGACCGTCCCATCTCGCTGCACCATAAGCCGGACGCGGCGGCGCTGTCGATCGCGGAGAACACCGTGAACAGGCCGCCGATGTCGGCAATCCTTCGACCCGGAGCGATGGCGGGCGTTAGTTTCCATCCGTTGAAAATGGCGATCCAGACCGGCAAGAAGTGGGCGAACGGCCGCACGCTCGGGGTCCGTTTTCTCGACGGCTCTACCACCCAGACCGAAAAAGTGATCGCCCACGCCAACACGTGGAGCAAGTACGCCAACATAAACTTCAACTTCAATGCCGGTGCGAACGCGGAGATCAGAATCTCGTTCATCGCCGACGACGGCTCGTGGTCGGCCATGGGCACTGATTGTCTCCACCGCCCCTCGTTCCCGCTCAATGAACCGACGATGAACTACGGGTGGCTGCGCGACAACACCGACGACACCGAGTACCGCCGCGTCGTCATCCACGAGTTCGGCCATGCGCTCGGCGCGATCCACGAACACCAGAACCCCAAGGGCGGCATCCAGTGGAATGTTCAGGCTGTTCTCGGTTCCTTCGGCGGCGCGCCCAACAACTGGAGCGAGGCCGACATCCGCTCGAACATTCTCGACAAGTACTCGCTCGACCAGCTCAACGCGACGAAGTTCGACAAGAAGTCGATCATGCTCTACTTCTTCCCGCCCGAGTTGGTCGGCGGCCTGGCGCTCCCCGAAAACAACGAGCTGTCCACGAAGGACAAGGCCTGGATCAAGAAGAACTACCCCAAGCCCGTCGGGAAGCCCAAGGCCGCGAAGTCGGCGGGGAAATCGACGGCGAAGGGTGCGCGCGTGATCGAGGTCAAGTCCAAGTCGGGCTCGAAATCGAAGTCTCTCGCACGCCGATAGATCCATCTCTGTTGACGCGGAGAGCGCAAGGTGGCGAACCCCCCTCCGAGTGCGCGAAGCGTTCGTTTCTGTGCACGTCATGCTCTAACCAAAGCCGCACTTTCGCGTTTGGTTGGCGAGTGCTTGCTGCAAAGCGATAACGAGCCTCGCAGCGCGCGAGGCCCGTTTCTTCATTCGCGTTTCTACTCAATTTCGCGGCACAAGCGTCATGCCTGTGCTCTCATTCTTCTCTGCTCGCTCGTTCTCTTCTCTTACTCTTCATCAGCCTTGGGCTTGAACGCCGCGATCACCTGCTGCTGGATCTGCGGCGGGGTGTGCTCGTCGTGGCTATAGCTCATCGAGAACGTCCCCGCGCCCGCGGTCATGCTTTTGAGTTCGTTCGCGTAATTCTGCAACTCGCCCAGCGGCGCGACGGCCCGGACGAGGCACTGGTCCACGCCCAGCATCAACGTTTCCTGCACGCGGCCGCGTTTGGTGGACATGTGCCCGGCGATGTCGCCCATGAACCGTTGCGGGGCCGTGATCTCTACCGAAACATACGGCTCGAGTAATTTCGGCTTGGCCTTCATGATCGCGTCGATGAACGCCTTGCGACCAGCCGTGATGAACGCGATCTCTTTGCTGTCCACGTCGTGATACTTGCCGTCGTAGAGGGCAACTCGGATCCCGCTCATCGGATAGCCAGCGAAAGCCCCCTCGGCGATCACCTGGCGCACGCCTTTCTCGACCGCTGGCCAATACTGGCGCGGCACCGTCCCGCCCACGACCTCGGTGGCGAACTCAAAGCTCTCGGGGTGACCAGCCGGGAGCGGCTCGATCCTCAGGAAAACCTCGCCGAACTGGCCTGATCCACCGGTCTGCTTGCGGTGCCGATGGTGCCCGTCGGCCTTGGCGGTGATGGTTTCTTTATACGCGACCTTGGGCTGGCTTGTCAGCAGTTCAATCCCGGCGTGCTTGAATTTTTCGAGCACTATCCGCAGGTGCAACTCGCCCAGGCCGCGCATGACTGTTTGATTCGTCGCCGCGATCCGCTCGACGATCAGGCTCGGGTCCTCGGCCATCATCTTGTGGCTGGCGTTGGAAAACTTCGATTCGTCCGCGTGGTTTTTCAGTTGGATCGCCAGCCCGTACATCGGCTGCGGGAGCGGCAGCGGGATCAGGCGAACGCTGTCCATCTCGTGGCTGTCGTGCAGCACGCCGTTGAACTTCAGTTCGTCAACCTTCGACATGGCCGCGATCTCGCCGGGCCCGACTTCCTGCACCTCAACGTGCTCCTTGCCCTGCAGCTTGAAAAGGTGCGGCACGCGGATCGCCTTCTTGTGGTCATCGATATAGAGCTCGCCGCGAACCTTGATGGTGCCCTGGTGGACCCTGAATATCCCGAGTTTTCCGGCGAATTGATCGGTCGTGACCTTGAACACGTGCGCCAGAACCTTCCCGTTGGGGTCGGGCTTGGCGTGCCATTCGACCTCCTCGCCGCCCTCTTCGCCGCGACGCACGAACTCTGATGGGTTCACTTCCAACGGGCTGGGGCAGAGGCTGGCGAAGACGTGCAGAAGGTCGTCGATCCCCACGCCTGTCTTGGCCGAGCAGAAGCAGATGGGGATGAGGTGAGCCTGCTCGAGCGCCTTCTCGAAGGCCGCGTGCAGTTTCGTGGGGTCGAACCCCTCGCCCTTCTCCAGGTACTGCATGGTGAGATCCTCGTCGACCTCGATGACCTGCTCGACGATCGCCTTGTGGGCCGCGTGGACGCTGGAAAAATCAGCCTGATCGCCCTCTTTGTCCTTGCCGTTGTGCTCGAAGACGTTGATGACCTTTTTCCCTTTGAGGCTTGGCAGGTTTATGGGCAGGCAGATCGCGCCGAAGTCCTTGCGGATGTCCTCGACCAGCGTTTCCAGGCCTTCCAACGCTTCTTCGATCTTGCTGACCACGATCATGCGCGGGATCTTCCGCTCAGCGCCGACTTCCATGAGTCGTCGCGTGATCGAGTCCACGCCCTTGGTCGCGTCGATCACGACAGCCACGGTCTCCACCGCAGGGATGCACGCGATGGCGTGGCCGAGAAAATCGGCCAGGCCCGGCGTGTCGATGAGGTGGACGTCGTGGCCCTCGTAATCAAAGTGGACGAACGCGGGCTGAAGCGAGTGCTTGTGCAGGCGTTCTTCGTCGGTGTAGTCACAAACCGTATTCCCCTCCAGCACCGTTCCGGGCTTTTTGATAGCCCCGGCCGCGAAGAGCAGGCGCTCCACGATCGAAGTCTTCCCCGACCCGCTTGTCCCCACGAGACAGACGTTGCGGATGTCGGCTGGGTTTCGTACAGGCATGGCTCGGTCCTCCTGCCGCGAACGCGGCTTCAACAGCGGGCGCCCCGCCCGACCCACACAGCCACGCGGAGCGCCCCGGTAGCGATGCTCATTGTAAAGTTTTTCGCGCCGTCACGACAGTCGTTCGCTGAGGATTCCGTTCGCAACCCGTCAGCCCGGGTGCCGTGTTTCACCGTGAGCGTCGGCGCTGGCGAGGCCGGGTAGGCGGTCCGGTGGCCGGCCGCGAAGGATCCAGAGCCGATCTCTGCGCCGCTCATTTATCGCGCAGGCTGGTCCGGAAATCACGAGCTTCGCGCCGACCGCTGTTTGGTGTTCGGACAGCTCGACACAGACCGGAATCCTCGTGTCTTGGTCGTAGACAGTCTCGGCCTTTACGAGCCCGGTATACTGGTCGCTCGCTGGCGCGGTCCTACGGCGTTTCAAGGCCGTCCTCGCACCAAACCAACGAGAGATTCATGGTCCGTGCGGACCGCGCATGCCAGTGACGGAGGAGCGATGCCAGAGAAGATAATCGAAACCAACCCGATCGATGGGCCCCCCGGGCCGCCCCCTGGCCAACCCTCTGACCTGCGCCGCTGCGTGCGATCTATGGGTGCCCTGCTGATCGTTTTTGCGATCATTTATGCGTGTTTTTATGCGGTATGGTCCCGCTTTCCGTACGTCGAAACGGGCGCTTCACTGGTCAAGCAGGGCAAGCGAGAGCTGGCGCGGACCGCGAACCCGTTCGCCGACGCCCCGCCGGGCGCGATCAAGGTGATGACATTCGGGCACAGCAAAATGCTCAGCGGGTTCATCCCTTCGCTCTTTGACAGTCGGATGAGCGAGGCGGGCGTGCCCTCGGTGTACTCGTACAACTTCGGGCTCCCCGGCGAAGAGCGATTCGTGGCCGACCTGGAGGTCATGGTCGAGCGCGGAGTGGCCCCGGACGTCGCGATTTTCATCGTGTCCTGGCCCGCGGCCGACGAGCCCGGCCCGACGTTCTTCCACTTCATCCAGAACGAGCGTGAGATCATGGAGCAGCTTTTCCCCTTCAGGCATCTGCCACGCGATACCGCGATCATGGCGATCGAGGCACGCGGGAGCCTGAACGGTTTTGCGCGCGTCTACGCAGAGGCCAGGCGGATCGTGAATCAGGTTCAGGTCAACCGCGGCTATTACTTCATCGCTCGCCAGAGCCACTACCCCAACGACGAGCTGCCCGACGTGTTTCGTTCCCCGGGAGACACCCCGCTCACACCTTACGAGCGTGCGATTCTCGGCGGGCCCGTGCGCGACCGTCTCCTGGCCCGGCTTGCCGCTCACAAGGTCCGCGCTCTTTTTGTGCCCAGTTACTACCGGGAAGGCGAGTTCGCCGCGCCCCCTCCGAGGAACCTCGCGTCGGCCGCGGCTCTCGAGGGGCGTGTCGGCGTTGATCTCCTAGGGCCGGACTACTGGCGATACCCCAACAAGCTCTTTGCCGATCCAACGCACCTCAACCCTCGCGGCGCCGAAGACTACACACTCGACCTGAGCAAGTTGGTGGCACCCTGGTTCAAACAGCAGAACCTCAAGAAGAACTGAATGGCGCATGATCTTCACCACCTTTCAATTCGTGATCTTCTACGTCGTGGTCTTCGGGCTGTACTTTCTGCTGCCCAGGTCGGCCCGCCATCCGTTGCTGCTGGCCGCCAGTTACTACTTCTACATGTGCTCGGTCCCGTGGTACCTCACCGTCATCATCGCCATCACGCTTATCGATTTTTTCACCGGGATCAAGATGGAGGAGGCGCGTTCGCACGCCGTCAAGCGGTTCTACCTCATCCTCAGCCTCGTCTCGAACCTGGGCATCCTCATCACGTTCAAGTACGCGGCGTTCTTCGCCTCGAACATCAACGACGTGCTGGGCATCGGCCTCCCCGTGCTCAAGCTCATCCTCCCGCTAGGCATCTCGTTCCACACGTTCCAGGCGGTTAGCTATTCGGTAGAGGTCTATCGCGGTCGGGTTCCGGCCGAGCGCAGCTTGATGCGGTACTCGCTCTATGTCGCGTTCTTCCCGCAGATGGTCGCTGGCCCGATCGAGCGCCCCGGCAACCTCCTCACGCAGTTTCACACCGACCACACCCTGAACTATGACCGCTTCAGGTCCGGCCTACAGATGGTGCTCTGGGGCTTGTTCAAGAAGGTGGCCGTCGCTGACCTGGTGGCGCCCGTCGTCAGCACCGTGTATGCAGCTCCCGAGCAGTTCTCAGGTCCGGTCCTCATCCTCGCGACGGTTCTCTTCGCCGTTCAGATCTACGGCGATTTTTCAGGCTACACCGACATCGCCATCGGCGTCGCCCGCATGATGGGCTACGACCTGATGATCAACTTTCGTCAACCCTATTTTTCCAAGAGCGTCGGCGAGTTCTGGCGGCGTTGGCACATCTCGCTCTCGACCTGGTTCCGCGACTATCTCTACATCCCGCTGGGCGGGAGCCGCGCCGGGCCACTGCACCGTCACGTCAACATTTTCATCGTCTTCCTGGTCTCGGGCTTCTGGCACGGAGCGAACTGGACCTTCCTTGCCTGGGGCGCATTGCACGGGTTCTATCTCGTCGTGGGCAGCCTGACCGAACCGATCCGTGCGCGCATCGGCGTGGCCTTGGGACTCAAGCGCCTGGGCCCGGTGCTGGCGATCTCGCAGGTCCTCACCACCTTTGCTCTCGTGACGATCGCCTGGGTCTTCTTCCGTGCCGCCAATATTCACGACGCGGTTCACATCATCAAGACCATGCCCAACTGGAGCGGTTTCCATCTTACAGATATCTTCACGCTTGGGCTCCCGCGGTTCGAGATGGCGCTCGTCCCGGTCATGATCTCGACCGTGATCGTGACCGAATGGCTCCAAGCCTACAAGCCCGCGTTCATCATCCGCCTCTGGTCTCTACGACCATTCCGCTGGCTCTGCTACTTTGCCTGCGGCTTTGCGATCATCTTCTTCGGGGTGTTCGAGAAGATCGAGTTCATCTACTTCCAGTTCTGACGCACTTCAGGTTCTGACCCAGGTTCACGCGTCGCTCGAGAGTTGTTCAAAGCTCGTGCGGAGAGGGCTCGAAATGTCGCGGTCCCACCCCTGCCCCCACCCCTGCCGTTGAGAACCTGCGGGGTCTGAGGCTTGTTCTCGGCCTCGGGCGCGATTGTGCGCCCTGGATGTCGCTCGCCAAGGGTTCATTCTCTCTTGCTCAGACTTTGTAGAATGCGATACTGTGAGGGTCCGCCGCGCGGCTCTCGGCTACCCCGCACCCTTCGCCTTCGCCTTGCGCCCCCCCTGCAGGCTCACCGCCATGACCGACCCTCAGCCAACACCCTCGCTCGGACCCACGCCCACCCCTCAGGCGGTCACGCAGGTGCTGGCCGCGATGGCGGGCGGCGATCGGCTCGCGTCAGATCGCCTGCTCCCGATGGTGTACGACGAGCTTCGCCGCCTCGCCCGCCAGCACATGGCTCGCGAGTCGGCCGGGCAGACGCTCCAAGCCACCGCGCTCGTCCACGAGGCGTACATGCGGCTCATCGGGCCTGACGGCGGGGAATCGCTCAAGTGGGACAGCCGCGGCCATTTCTTCGCCTCCGCCGCCATCGCCATGCGGAGAATCCTCGTCGAACGCGCCCGCAGTCGCGGTCGGATCAAACGCGGCGGGGGCGCCGCCCGCGAGCAGCTTCACGACGAGACCTCCGCGCAGGAAACGAGCCCAGATTCCGGACGAAATTCCGGACCAGACTCCGGACAGGGCTCCGCTCAAGGTTCGGGCCAGGGTTCGGGGCCGATCGATCTCTGCGAGCTTGACGATGTCTTGGTCAAGTTCGAGAAGCACGACGCACGCCGCTATCAGGTCGTCATGCTCCGCTACTTCGCCGGTCTGAGTGTTGAACAGACCGCCCTAGCCATGGGCCTCTCTGCTACGACCGTCAAATCGGACTGGAGCTACGCCAAGGCCTGGCTCCACCGCGAGATGGCCGCGCTGGACCGCGAGCCATGACTGACGCGAACGGCGATCAGAAAAACCTGCCCGCGCGGCCGTCCTTCCCGAATTTTTCTCCGGCCGACCTCTCGCCCGCGGACCTTTTCGACGCGGCCATCAAGCTGCCCGCCGCCCAGCGTGACTTCTTCGTTCGTTCGTCCTGCCAGCACGACGAGGCCAAACGCGACGAGGTGCTCTCGCTCCTGCGTCATCACGAAGACTCCGAAACGTTCCTCTCGACCAACCCTCTGATCCCGGCCGGTTTTATCCCCGAAGCTCTCTCGAACGCGTTGACCCGCCCGCTGCCGTCCGGCACGGCCTTTGGTCGCTACACCGTGGACGGTGTTCTCGGCGAGGGCGGCATGGGCGTGGTCTACCAGGCCGAGCAGGAGAACCCGCGCCGCCAGGTCGCGCTCAAGATCATCCGCCCCGGCGTCGCCACGCCCGAGCTTCTCAAGCGCTTCGAGTACGAGGCCCAGATGCTCGGGCGGCTCCAGCACCCCGGCATCGCGCAGATCTTCGAGGCGGGCGTCGCCACGCTCGACGACGGAGTGCCGCGCCCCTTCTTCGCGATGGAGCTCGTCCGCGGCACTCCTCTCACGGACTTTGCCAAGAACGCGCATCTCGACAACTCGGCTCGCCTCACGCTCTTTTCGTTCGTCTGCGATGCGGTGCACCACGCGCACCTGCGTGGGCTCATTCACCGCGATCTCAAGCCCGCCAACATCCTCGTCACCGGCGACGGCCATCCCAAGATCCTGGATTTCGGCATCGCTCGCTCCGCTCTTGCCGCCGATCAGCGCACGCTTCACACCAGCGTCGGGCAGATCGTCGGCACCATCCCGTACATGAGCCCCGAGCAAGCCATGCTCGACCCATCCGACCTCGATACACGCTCGGACGTCTACGCCTTGGGCGTGATCCTGCACGAGCTGCTCACGGGACGCATGCCCTACGAGGTTGACGGCAAGCCGATCGCCGAGGCGCTCGAGGTCATCCGCGCGCACGAGCCGTCTCGCCTGAGCTCCATCCGCCGAGATTTTCGCGGCGACATCGAGACCATCGTCGGCAAGGCCTTGGAAAAAGACCGCGCACGCCGCTATCAGTCCGCGGCCGAACTCGCCGAAGACATCCGTCGCTCGCTGCGCGATGAGCCGATCGTCGCACGCCCGCCCAGCGTGGTCTATCAGTTCGGCAAGTTCGCCAAGCGCAACAAGGCGGTGGTCGTGGGGGTGCCTGCGGTCTTCGTGGCGCTCCTGATCGGGCTGGTCGCGACGCTTCGCCAGGCCGAGAGGGCGAGGCAGGCGGCGGACTCGGCGATCGCGCTGAACATGTTCCTGCAGGACATGTTCGCGTCGGTCGACCCTGTGAACTCCAAGGGCGAGCCGGTCACCGTGCGTCAGTTGCTCGACGGCGGCTCGCGCCGGATCGCCTCCACGTTCAAGGACCGACCAAAGCTCGCGGCGACCACGCACCGCATGCTCGCCCGCGCGTACGCCAACCTGGCGATCTTTGAAGAGTCCGAGAAGCAGGCTCGCGAAGCGCTGCGGCTGTATCGAGCCGAGCCCGGCCCACCTACGATCGGGACTCTCGAGTCTGCCCGTGCCCTCTCGATCGCGCTCGTCGAGCTGCGGCGCTACTCAGACGCCGAAGTTGTCGCCCGCGAGGGGTACGAATTGGCCCAGCGAGTGCTCTCGCCGGGCCACGAACTGATCGGAGGGTTCGTCACCGAGCTCGCCATCATCACCGAGCAACTGGGGAAGCGCGACGAGGCCGAAAGTCTCTACCGCCTTTCGTTCAACTTCAGCCACGAGCGTGAAGGCCCGGCCAGCCGCCATACCATCATCGCCGCCAGCAACCTCGGGGTCTGCCTCATGGACTCGGGCAAGTTCAAAGAAGCGGCAACGCTGCTCGAAGAGTACAGCCGGGTCGCTCGTGATACCTTCGGCGAGAACCACCCCGACACGCTCGTGAACATCGCGAACCTCGGGTCTGTCTACGACCGCATGGGACGCAGCAAGGACGCAGAACCCTTGATGCGTGAGGCCCTGGAAATCTCAAAGAAGGTGTTCGGCCCGGATCACCCCGACACGCTTTTATACGAGAGCAACATCGGATCCGTCCTGCTCTCTCAGAAACGCCTCGACGAGGCCGACACGCTCCTGGCCGGGGTGCTCGAACGCTGCGAGCGGCTCGACGGCCCGACCGGTATCGCCACCCTCTCGACCCTCGTCCTCATCGCGAACATGCGCATCGAGCAGGCACGATTCCCCGAGGCCCAGGCAACCGCGCTCGATCACCACCAGCGCACTCTCAAACTCTTCGGCGCGGACAACCCGGCCGTGGTCGAGGCCACCAAGCTGGTTCTCAAGGTCTATGAACGCTGGGGCCAGCCTGATCTGGCTGAAGCGTGGAAATCTCGTGCGGCCGACCAACCGGGCACGTCCGGCGTCCCGTGAACGCAATTCAAAGAGCCGAGGTTCATCTCGTTGGTTGAAATCGCGGCGCTAAACGTGGTTCGACGCGAACTTGTCTAACCAAGTTTCTCTCATCGAGCATTCACCGACTTGGGCTTGTTCGCCGGAGTTTCCCGCGGCACTCGCGACGGCGCGGCCGCGAGTTTGCCGGACCCGCGATCCAGAAACTCTGCCTTTTTCTGGGCGGAGATCGGCACGGTGACATTTGTCACCGTGGGCGCATAGGTCTCCGCGATCTGCCGTTCGATTGAATCGACCACGGACTCGCGGTCGGAGATGTCCACCAGCAACAAGGCCGCAAGCCAGCGCCGAGCCAGGTCAGGCCCTGTCGGACGAAGCAGTTCAACGATCATCCGGACGTGGTCGCTCGGGTTGAGGGAGTTGGATGCGTTTGGCTCGATCGGGGCCGGAAGAAGCGGCGCTCGCGCCTCCTCCTCGTGGCTTGATTCGTTCATGGGAGGGCTCTTGAGTCGAGGTCGAAACCGGCGCAGCGACGGTCGCGGAACCCGGTTGTGTTGGCGAAGATGCGTGGGGCGACGACGGTGACGGTCCGACGGCGACGAGCCTCGAAGGCAGAGGCATGTCCCGCCCACGAACCCGCGTTTCGAGCGTCTGCACGAAGACCTCTATGCGCTCGACCCGGTCGATGAGCCGCTCCAACGTCTCCGCCATCGCCGAGAGAAGCTCCGCCGGGTCTGCCTGCCGCAGGGCGTGCGTGCGAACGTCGGCCAGTTTCATCGGCCCGCGCCCAGTGAGCAACCAGCCCGCGTTGACCGCGAGCGCCTCGCAGAACGACGCGAGATACTCCGCGCTAGGGGCCTGACCGCTCATGTACCGCCGCACGGTCTCGGAGTTGGTGCGCGTAAGTTCACCGAGATGACGGAAGGTCCGCTCGCCCGCCGCGGCGTTCATTCGGTCGTGGATCGCCGTTGAACTCATGCCGAGATGGTACCACAATTCACGCGGGGGCTCTTGACACACACGCCACCGCGCTGCGAAGCTGCGGGCTGAACTTCACCTGCTCCCACGGTCCGACCCAATCTCTGAATGTCACCCATGCTCATCGCGTCAGTACTCCAGGTCAATCCCGGTTCCCGCTTCAAACTCGCCAAGATCGACCCGCGAGCAACGCCTGGTTTCCGTGACAAGGCGAAGGCCGAGGCAGAAATGCTCCGGCTCACGCAGCGGCTTGAGCAGCTTCAGGCCGACATGTGGGCGGAGAACAAGCACGCCCTGCTCATCGTCCTCCAAGGCATGGATACCAGCGGTAAAGACGGCACCATCCGCACCGTCATGTCTGGTGTTAGCCCGCTTGGCACCCGGGTCACGGCCTTCAAGGTACCCACCGAAGAAGAGCTCGACCACGATTTTCTCTGGAGAATCCACAAAGCCATCCCCGGCAAAGGCGAGATCGGCATCTTCAACCGCTCGCATTACGAGGATGTTCTCGTCGTCCGCATCCACGATGTCGTCCCCAAGCTCGTCTGGAACGCACGATACGAGCAGATCAATGCCTTCGAACGCCTTCTGGCTGAGAACGGCGTCGTGATCCTCAAGTTCTTCCTCCACATCAGCAAGGCCGAGCAGAAGGAAAGGTTGGCCGACCGCCTGAACGATCCCGTCAAGCGCTGGAAGTTCTCGTTGGGCGATCTGGAGGAGCGGAAGCGGTGGGACGAATACATGGCCGCGTATCAGGACGCGATGAGCAAATGCAGCACCGTCCACGCCCCCTGGCACGTCGTGCCCGCGGACCGGAAGTGGTACCGGAACGTCGCGGTGGCCTCGGTGATTGTGGAGAAGCTTGAGAATCTCAAAATCAAGGTTCCGGTGCCAGACTGGGATCCGAGGTCAATTCAAATTGAGGATTAGCCGACCTAGGATCTTCGCGGCAGCGTGATTTCGACAGGTTCCCATTCGCCCTACGAGGTGCTGGTCTTTGCCACATGCCGATAAAACCGAACACCGACCAAACACAACATCGGTAATGAGCCTTCGGTGGTACGTGTTGCACACCAAGGGACGGCAAGAAAAAGCACTCGCCGAGGATCTTGACGCGCGAGGGCTGGAGTTGTATCTGCCGCTAGTTAAGGCAGTTCGATACTACGGCCGCCGAAAGTTCCAGGTTGAACAGCCTCTGTTCCCTGGATATCTCTTTCTGCATGGCGGGCGTGATGACGGGTTCACTGCGGACCGAACCGGGCGCGTGGTCTCAATCCTACAAGTCTCGGACCAGAATGGCTTTACAGACGAGATTGCGCAGATCCGGACGGTCTTGGAACGCGATGGACAGCTTGCGGCGTGCGATCCCATTGTCAATGGGACGCTGGTCGAGGTGAAATCTGGTCCCTTCCGAGGTGTTCGCGGGGTGGTCGAGCGAGGGATCCCTCACGATCGCTTGGTGATCCAGGTTTCGATGATTGGAAAAGGGTCGCAGCTTGAGATCGACCGGTCTCTGTTGGAAGCGGCCGACGTAAACTGCCGATAGTTAACGATTGCCGGGGTCCAGTGAATAATTTGGTCAGTGATCTACGCCTTCGTGCGCAGTTCATGGAGGCGGAGCCCGCCCAGATTTTCTCCGATCGAAAGAAATCGGGGTAAAATTCCTCTTGCATAACCGCGCTCAGCTTGCTCAGAATGGTAGCTTCGGAGGGCACGTAGCTCTTCGGGCACCGGGGCAATCTCTGGGTTGGCTGTCCGCGGTTGGGCGGAATAAACGGCATCTTTTCACCGTCTGGTGAGAGGATGCGCCGCTTGGGTGGTCAGGAATGACCCTAAGACAAATCTCGGAGTGCGTCCCGCTCAATGGGAAGCCCTCGCCAGTCGAACTCTCCCCTCAGCGCTGCTGTGTGGCGAGAGGGAAGGAACTATGTCTGCTGCTCTGAAATCTTGGAACTTCGTGTTGGCGGTTCTCGGTACCGTGGCGATCGCGGCGGCTTCGGCGGCGCTGCAGCCAGCGGCGGTTCCGCCTGCGCCTGCTTCCCCGGGCTCTTCGGCGGCACAGACGCCAGCCCAGGTTCCTCTCGCGCCGATCCACGGCCTCTCGATGCAGGTGGAACGAGTGGTGACCACGCTCCCCGATGGTTCGAAGATCGTGCGGATGGTTCCCAAGGGATCCGCGCGTCCGAGCGTCGTCCCCGAAACGCCACGCGATCGCTTGCAAAGTCAGATCGATCCGCTGACCGGCAATCCAACCGTGACTGACGAGCCCGGCGCGGCCGCAGTGGCTGGAGAGGTCCGCAACGGTCGGATGCATCCGATCAATCGCCCGAACGTGAACGCTGGCTCCAGAACTGTTTCGCAAGGGGTTTCGGTTCGTTCTCCCCGGGTCGCGGGCTGGCGGCCGGATCGCCCCCTGACCGCGATCGCTGGCACGGAGGCACCGGCGGGGGGTGAATCGAGCACGTCGGGTGACAACGGTTCTAGCGCGCTGGGCGGGGGGCCAGCTGGCGGCCCGTCGCGTCTTGGTGACGCGTGGCGCGCTGGTCGCGAGGGCGAGGGGTTCCGAGGATCAGCCCCGGACGCGCCCAGCGGGCTTACCGCGGAAGACGCCTTGAACGGGCGTGATGTTCGCCTTTCATGGACCGACAACTCGACCAACGCGACAGGCTCGCACATCCAGCGTGAGTCCTTGTTCGGGACGACCTGGGGCGGAGTGCTTGACTTCAGCGTGGGCCCGACAGTGACGGCCTTCCGCGATCCGGCTGGCCCCGGTACGTACCGCTATCGCGCGAATGCGATCAATCCGGCGGGCGCCTCTGCCGCGACAGATTGGGCGGAGGTGACGGTGGCGGGCGTGGCCCCGGCCGCGCCGTCGAATCTGGCGATCACGGGCCAGACTCCGCGTCTGACTTGGACGGACAACGCGAACAACGAGGCGGGCTTTGACATCGAGCGTGAGACGCTCAGCGGCACGACGTGGGGGAACGGTGCGGCGTTCGCGGTCTCGCAGAACACTGCGGCGTACGTTGAGTGGCCCGGTGTCGGGACTTTTCATTACCGGGTGCGCGCGTACAACGATGTCGGCGGTTCGGCGTTCACGCCGTGGGTCCAGGTGACGACGGTTGAGTTCCCTCCGACGGGCGCTCCCAGCACGATTGCGGTGGTGTCGCTCAACGACGGCGTCAGCTCCAAGGCAACGTGGAAGGACAACTCGACCAACGAGGCAAGCTTCGAGATCCAGCGTCAGAAGCAGTCAGGAACAACGTGGCTGACGGCGGTGACTCTCAGCGCCTCGGCCAACAGCGAGGAACTCGTCGACAACCCCGCCGACGGAACGTTTCGGTACCGTCTGCGCGCGGTGAACTCGGCGGGTGCCTCGGCCTATACGGCGTACGCGCAGGTGACGATCGCGGCGACGCCGCCGTCCGCCCCGACGGGGCTGCTGGCCTCGACGCTGACGAGCTTGACGCAGGTCAAGCTGCGCTGGACGGACACCTCGTCCAACGAGACGAACTTCGAACTCAACCGCGAGAAGCTGACAGGCTCGACGTGGGGGACCGCGGCCACGATCACCTACGGGGCGAACGTGGTGCAGGCGACCGACACGCCGGGCGTGGGGACGTTCCGCTACCGCCTTCGTTCCAAGAACGCGGCCGGTGTCTCGGCGTGGACGGGCTGGGTGACGCCCGACCCGGCGGACGTGGCGCCAGCGGCGCCGTCGAACTTGGCAGTGGTGGACGGCGGGAACGCGCTGCTGGCGACGGCGAGCTGGCGCGACAACTCGACCAACGAGGCGGGCTTTGAACTCGATCGTGAGACGCTCGTGGGCACGGCGTGGACCAACCCGCAGACGTTCACGGTGGGTGTGAACGCGGTGACTTACGCCGACTCGCCCGGGGTTGGAACGCACCATTACCGGGTGCGTGCGGTGAACGCGTCGGGCGATTCGGCCAACACCGCTTGGGCTCAGGTAGTGGTGCGCGATCAGCCGCCAGCCGCGCCTTCGGATTTATACGTGGCGGACGTGGGCGACGGTCAGCAGACGTTCATGACGTGGACAGATAACTCGACCAACGAGGCGGGGTTCGAGATCGTGCGGGAGACGCAGTCTGGCACGTCTTGGATCAGCCCGATCACGCTCAAGACGGTTGCAAACTCGGGAGAGCTCATCGATTCGCCCGGCGTGGGCACGTTCCGGTACAAGGTCCGGGCGGCGAACACGGTTACAAACCTGTTCTCGGCGTACACGCCGACGGCGACGGTGACGGTGCTGCGTGGCGTTCCGACGGCCCCGAGCGGGGTGACCGCGAGCGACCTGGGTACCAAGAAGGCGCTGGTGTCGTGGGTTGACAATTCGCTCAACGAGTCGGGGTTCCAGATCAAGCGCACCCCTTCGTTCCTGGCGGGCCCGACGGTGAACGTGGACGCCAACGTGTCGGGGTACGTGGACCAGTGCGGGACGGGGACGTTCAGTTATTCGGTGCAGTCGTACAACGTGAACGGCGGTTCGGGGTACGTGGGCCCGGTGTCGGTGACGGTGGTTGACAGCCCCCCGGCGAGCCCGTCGGGGCTGGTGGTTTTGGACGTGGGGAACGAGACGCAGACGAAGGTTTCGTGGGTTGACAACTCGGACAACGAGGACTCGTTCCTGCTCGAGCGTGAGACGCAGGTCGGTACGTCTTGGGGTTTGAAGCAGTCGTTCACGATCGCCAAGAACGTGATGACGCTCACGGATTCGCCCGGCGGGGGCACGCACCGCTACCGAGTGACGGCCGTGAACGCGGCGACGGGGAACTCGGCGGCGACGGCGTGGGTGATCGTGACGCTGAGCAGCGGCTGGACGCAGTTCACCGCGAGCAGCGACACACGGATCGTGTACGTGAGCAGCTCGAGCGGCAACGACGCCAACGACGGGCTTTCGGAGGCGAGGGCGAAGAAGACCTTGGCGGGGGGCAAGTCGTTGATGCGTCAGAAGTTTCCGGACTGGATGCTGCTCAAGCGTGGCGATGTTTGGGATGAGTCATTCGGGCAGTGGCTGACGTCGGGGCGGAGCGCCCTGGAGCCGACGATGATCGGCACCTACGGCACGGCGGCGGCTCGGCCGTTGGTCCGGACAGGGATCAAGGACGGGATCTACTTCCAGGGCGGTGGCAGCGCGCCCGCTTCGAATGAGCACTTCGCGATCGTGGGGATTCACCTCTGGGCCAACGGCCGGGTGGGCACGGAGCAGTGCGCGGGCATGGCGTTTCTTCGGACCGGCGAGAACATTCTGATCGAGGACTGCGTGTTCCAGGGTTTCTTGAACAACCTGAACATCCAGGGTGGCTCGGCGGACACAAGCTGGATCAAGAACTTCCGGCTTCGTCGTTCGCTGCTTCTGGACTCGTACTCCGGCGGGGCATCGCACTCTCAGGGCATGTTCGCGGAGATGATCGACGGGTTTGTTGTCGAGGACTGCGTGATCGACCACAACGGCTGGAGTCAGACGGTGGCCAGTGCCAAGGCGACGATCTTCAATCATAATTTTTATCTGAGCCGCGGCGTGCGGAACGTGGTGATCCGCCGGAACATTATTTCGAGGGCGTCTTCGCACGGCGTTTCGCTCAACCAGAGCGGAACGATCGAGGACAACCTGTTCGTCAAGAACCCGATCGGGATGTTCATCCGCACGGCCCCTTCGACGGCGCGCGGGAACGTGATCCTGGAATCGCGTGATATCTCGACGGATCTTCCGCGTGGGTTCGGGATCATCGTCGGCAAGGTCTACGACACCGCGCCTCTGCTGCCGCCAGGCCCGGCGTTGGTCGAGAACAACATCATCGCGAACAAGACTTCTTTGGGCACGAACGAGGCGGTCTCGTTCACGAGCAACGTGGCGCCCAAAAACACCTCTACAACGATACGCAACAACATTGTGTACAACTGGAAGGGCACGTCGATCGATATGGCGGCGGTCTCGACGTCGGTCTATGACACGTGCGTGATCTCGGGGAACGCGATGACGGAACTGGCCGCGAAGACCTACCTTGTGGTCTCGACCCCGTCACCGTTCCCGACCGCGCAGGTGAGGTTTAGCGGGAACAAGTATTTCTCGAGCTATCCCGCAAACAACTGGTTCCTCCTGCGTGGCACGACCGAACAGACTTTCGCGCAGTGGGCCGCGGCGGTCGGCGAGACTGGTTCGTCGGCGGTGGAGTCCCGGTACAAGGCCCCAAGCCGGAGCGTGGGGACGTACATGGCCACGCTGGGGATGCCAGCGACGTTCGAAGCGTTCATCGCGGAGGCACGCAAGCAATCCAAGGCGAACTGGCGTGCCGAGTACCGCTCTGAAGCGGTGATCGCGTACATCCGTGATGGGTTCACGCCGCAGTGATCGCCGGAGAGTTGTTGGACCGCGATGAGCTTTGAACGCGAATGACTGTGCCGGTTTTATCAGGTGTTGCTCTCTCGTCGGAGGCGCTGACGTGGGACGTGGTGATCGCCACGTATAAGCGGGAGGAGATCCTGCCGCGCTGCCTGAGGCTCGTGGCGGCGCAGACACGCCCGCCAGCGCGAGTGATCGTGGTGGACGCGAGCCCGGGGTGGGAGGCGGCTCGGGCGCTTGTGATGACGAAGATCGCGCCGAATTTCTCGGCGATCCAGTGGCGGTATGACCAGGCCGAGCGTGCGTCTTCGGCGGCGCAGCGGAACCAAGGTCTGCGAGCGTGCGCGGCCGATGTCGTGTTTTACATTGATGATGATTCGCTGCTCTACCCGGACGCTGCCGAGGTTGTGATGAGCGTGTACGAGCGCGATCGCGAGAAGCGCGTGGCGGGCGTGAGCATGATCGAGGTCCGGACGACGCCTGAAGACGCGGCGCTCCCGGGGGCGGCGGCGCCCGAGAGGGCTACGCCGTCGGACTCGGGGTCGTGGTTCCGAGATGCGGTGCGGAGCGCGCTCAAGGCAGACGAGATCTTCGTCCCCTACGACGCGACGTTCCCAGATCATCTGGTGCCCGAGTCGCTGCGTGAGATGGCGGTGGGGGCGCGGCCGACGATGACGGGGAACCGCGTGACGTACCGGCGTGAGCTGGCGTTGCGTGAGCCGTTCGAGGAGATGCTGGCGCGGTACGCGGCGGGCGAGGACTCGGACCAAAGCTATCGGGTGTCGCGGCACGGGGTTCTGTTGACTGCGTTCGAGGCGAAGATGTTCCACGTAGGGTCGCCGGGCGGGAGGTTGCCGCCGCGGGTCGTGACCTCGCTGGGCGCGATGAACCCGATGGTGCTCACGCGGATTCACTGTTCGGACCTCGTGGCGAAGGAACGGCAGACAAGGTCGCTGCTGCGGCGTCGGCTGGTGATCGAGGGGATTAAAGATATGTTGAAGCGAGATTTCTCGTTGCCGCGCGCTCGTGGGATCTGGGATGCGCTGGCGAACCTGTCGCGCGTGTACCGCATGGACGAGGCAGGGGTGCGGCGGTGGTATCCCGAGTTTCAGGAGAGGTTAATTCAGAAGTACGCGGCCAAGGGTTGAGGGCTGGAGAGAAGTAAACTCGCGGGAGTCGAGGCAGGTTGAAAACCTGCCCTACAAACGATGAAAGTTGTGAGTGAGACGTCGAAGGTTATGAGATCGCGAGATGCTCGCGGGGCGGGTGCTGCGCGAACTCCTCGGGTGATGGCGCAGTTGATCCCGGAGTTCCCCGGTCAGACACACATCTTCTTCTGGCGTGAGATCCAAGCGTTGGCGAAGCTGGGCGTGGAGTGCGCGCTGGTGAGCACGAGTCGGGCTCCGGCGTCGATCGTGTGCCATGACTGGTCGCGCGAGGCTATGGCGAGAACGAAGTACCTGTTCCCGCCGAGCGCGAGGGATCTACTTCGGGCGGCTTGGGAGATGCTGGTTGCCGGGCCAGCGTCGTGGTGGCGGTGCTTGGGTGTGTTGCTCGCCAGCGGCGTGGGGGGCGTGCGGCAGCGCGTGAAGCTTGTCGGCCTCATGGTGATGGGAGCGCGGTTGTCGGCGCTGGCCAAGGAGCAGGGTTGGTCGCACGTTCACGCGCAGTCGTGCGGTGATTCGGCGTACATCGCTGTTTTCGCGTCGCTCCTGGGGCGGGTCAGCTACAGCATGAACCTGCACGGCGCGATCGAGTATTTCGGGCTTGGGCAATCGATCAAGTGGAAGCACGCGGCGTTCGCGGCGGCGGTGACGCAGGTGCTCAAGGACGACGTGCTCTCGCGGGTGTCGACGGCCAGTGGCGAACGGATCGATCTGGCTCCCATGGGCGCGGACCTTGCGGTGTTTGAAAAGACGAGGCCGTATGTCGCGCGGCGCGGCGATGATCCGATCCGCCTGGTGAGCTGCTCGCGGCTGCATCAGGGGAAGGGCCAGCAAGACGCTATTCGAGCGGTGGCGATCCTGCGCGATCGTGGCGTGCTGGTTCGGTTCACGCTGCTGGGCGAGGGGCCAGCGCGAGGGATGCTGACCGCGTTGATCGCGGAGCTTGGGCTCGGCGACGTGGTGACGCTGGTGGGCGCGGTGCCCGAGCGCGCGGTGCGAGAAGCGTTGGAGAACTCGCACATTTTCTGTTTGGCGAGTCACGAGGAAGCTCTCGGCGTGGCGACCATGGAAGCGATGGCGATGGGCCTGCCGGTGGTGGTTTCGAAGGTCGGCGGCGTGCATGAGCTGGTGCGTGACGGAGTGGACGGGATCATGGTCCCGCCGCAGAACCCGGGGGCATTGGCGGACGCGATCGAGCAGGTCGGGCGCGATGCCTCGATGGCGGCTCGGATGGGCGCCTCGGGCTGTGAGCGGGTGCATGCGATGTTCGGGAGTGATCGGAGCGCGCGAGTGATCGAAGCACGCTTGAGCGAACTGGAACGAGCGGCGTCCAACGAGAGTTTGCTCCGATGAACGAGCGTCCGATTCGAGCGCTGTTGATCGCGGAGGCGGCGAGCCCCGAGTTGGTGAGCGTGCCGCTGGAGGGATGGTCGCACAGCCGCGCGATCTCGGCGTTGACGCCAGCGCACACGATCACGCAGATTCGAAATCTGGGGGCGTGGCAGCGCGCTGGCGTGGACCCCTGCGAGTACACGGCGCTCGATTCCGAGCGCGTGGCCAAGTGGGCGTGGCGGATCGGGAAGGTTCTCTCGCTGGGGACTAATAAGGGATGGACGGCCAAGACGGCGATGCGCGGCGTGGCGTACGCGTACGAAGAGCGGCTGATCTGGAAGATGTTCGGTGCGCGAATCCGGGCCAAGGAATGGGACGTGGTACACCGGCTGATCCCGTTAAGCCCGACGATCGCGAGCTCGCTGGCGGCGAAGTGTGATCGTGCGGGCGTGCCGTTCGTGGTGGGGCCGTTGAACGGCGGCGTGCCTTGGCCCAAGGGGTTTGATTCGGCGCGGCGTCGTGAGCGGGAGTGGTTGAGTTATGTGCGTGGTGCGTACAAGCTGGCGCCGAATTATCGATCGATGAGAGAGCACGCGGCGGCGTTGATCATGGGCTCGCGCGACACGTTCGGGCAGATGCCGGAGATGTATCGGGAGCGGTGCGTGTACGTGCCAGAGAACGCGGTGGATCCAAAGCGGTTCGGGCTGACGCACGAGCCAACGTCGGGGTCCGAGTCAGGCGGCCCGCTGCGGATCGCGTTCGTGGGGCGGCTGGTGCCGTACAAAGGGTGCGACATGCTGATCGAGGCGGCGTTGCCGCTGATGCGATCGGGGCGTGTGCATATCGAAGTGATCGGCGACGGGCCGGAGATGCCCAAGCTGCGGGCGATCGTTGAACGAGAGAAGGTTGAGTCGGCGATTACTTTCGCGGGGTGGATTGATCACAAGGAACTGCACGGCCGGCTGGGCAAGGCGCAGGTGTTCGGATTCCCCAGCGTGCGAGAGTTCGGTGGCGCGGTGGTGCTCGAGGCGATGGCGCTGGGAGTGGTGCCGATCGTGCTGGACTACGGCGGGCCCGGCGAGCTGGTGTCGCCGACGACGGGGTTCGCGGTGCCGATCGGCTCGCGTGAAGAGATCGTGGCCCGGTTCCGCGCGGTGATAGGCGGGCTGGCGGAGGATCCGTCGGTGCTCGGACCGATGCGGGCGGCGGCTCGTCGCCGGGTGTTGGAATATTTCACGTGGGATATGAAGGCGCGGCAGGTTTACGAGGTTTACCGTTGGGTGCTGGGCTGGCGCGAGAAGCCCGACTTTGGGATGCCGCTAGGGCACGAGGGCGAATCTGCGGACCTGGGAATGGTTGTTCGCGCGGCGCGTGTGCTTGGATCGAACGGTGCTGGTGGGCGTCTTGAGGAGCTTTTTTGAGCAAGGACGAGGGTTCATTTCAGCCCGTTGAACCGCCGCTTGATTCGGGTATGGGCACCGAGGTGTCGGGCGGTTCGGGCGTGAGCGTGCCGAGCACCGCCGACACGCGCCGGCTGGCGATCCGTGGGTCCATCTGGACGCTGGGCGGCTACGGGGTGAGTCAGGCCTTCCGGCTGGTGAGCAACGTGGTGCTGTCGGCGTTGCTGGCGCCAGAGCTGTTCGGCGTGATGACGCTGGTGACGGTGTTCATGTCAGGACTCAACATGTTCTCGGACATCGGGATCGGGCCGAGTCTGATCCAGAACCCGCGCGGCGAGGAGCCGGACTTTCGGAACACGGCGTGGACGATCAGCACGCTGCGTGGGATCGGGCTGTGGGTGGTGACGTGCGTGCTTGCCTGGCCGTTCGCGAAGTTTTATGACGAGCCGATTCTGCTGCAGGTGCTGCCGGTCGCGGGCTTGAGCGCGGTGATCAACGGGCTGAACTCGACGGCATTGGTCCTGCTGAACCGTCGGATCGAGCTTGGGCGGCTGACGTTCCTGGACTTTGCAGCGCAGATCATCAGCCTTTTGGTAATGTGCGTCTGGGCGTGGTTTGATCGGAGCGCTTGGGCGCTGGTGGCGGGAAACCTCTCCGCGTGCCTGTGCCGGCTGGCCTATAGCTTCATGCTCATCCCGGGCCACCGTGACTCGTTCCGGTGGGACTCCCGGAGCGCGCAGGCGTTGCTGAAGTTTGGGCGCTGGGTGTTCTTCAGCACGCTCATCACGTTCATGGCGACGCAGAGCGACCGTCTCATGCTGGGGAAGCTGGAATCGACGGCGGACCTGGGCGTGTACGGCGTGGCGGTCGCGCTGACGTTGCTCGCCAAAGAAGTCGTGCTGAGGCTGGCGTCGACGATCCAGTTTCCCGCGCTCGCTCGGCATATCAACGACGATCCCGGGAGCCTAAGGCGGACACTGCACCAGTCGCGCGAGCCTTTGCTGGTGCTGGCGCTCGCGAGCACGCTGGGGATCGGTCTGGGCGCGACGACGTTCTTTCAGCTCCTTTACGACTCGCGGTACCAGGACGCGGCCTGGATCACGCTCTGGCTGGCGCCTTCGGTGTGGTTCTCGCTGCTGCAGGGGACGAGCGACCGGGCGCTGCTGGCGATGGGGCACAGCCGGGACCTTGCCATGAGCAACCTGGTTCGCGCGATCGTGACGGTGGCGTGCTGCCTTTTGGGGTACGCGATCGCCGGGCATTTCTTCCCGCAGGAACCTCACTTTCAGATGATGGGGTTCATCACGGGGCTCACGTTGGGCACGGCCAGCGGGCACGCGTACGTTGCGTGGAGGTTGTTCGGGTACGGCGTGCCGATCACTCGAGCGGACGTGGGGTATTCGGGGCTGTTCTTTGCATTGCTCATCGTTCCGGCGCTCGTTGGCCATCAGTTCGCGGGTGTCCACCTGTTCGATCTGATGTTCCGAGGACACGAGCGGCATGTTGATCTGGCGTGGGTGGCTGTGGCGGCGGTGGTGATGATCCCGATCGGGCTATGGGCGCTGCTGCGTTTACGGAGGGTCTTGCTCGCTCGATGACCCCGCTCGTTCCCATCATGATGTTCGGCTGGGTACCGGCGGTGATGCTGTTCTTCGCGATGCTGCCGCCCCGGCGAGCGGTGCTTGTCGCGTTCCTGGGGGCGTGGTTGTTCCTGCCCCAGTACAACGGGTACTACATCCCAGGTCTGCCCGCGTATACGAAGACCTTCGCCACGTGCGTCGGGGTTATGTTCAGCACGGTGATCTTTGATTTCAGTTCCGTGGCGCGATTTCGGCCGCGTTGGTTTGATGTTCCGATGGTGGTGTGGTGCCTGGTGCCGCTGCCCTCGGCCGTGTTCGCGGGGATCGAGGCCAAGGAGGGCGTGCTGGGGGTGTTTACGGAGACGGTGGCGTGGGGCCTGCCGTATTTCATCGGGCGGCTCTACTTCAGTGACCTCGCCTCGCTGCGCGAGCTGGCGATCGGGGTGTTCGTCGGCGGGCTGGTGTACACGCCTTTGGTTCTGCTGGAAGTCCGGCTGAGCCCTCAGCTTCATTCGTGGGTGTACGGCTTCCATCAGCACGACTTCACGCAGACTCGGCGCGGCGACGGGTTCCGCCCGATGGTCTTCATGCAGCACGGGCTCGCGGTGGCAACGTTCATCGGCGCGGCGACCCTGGCGGGGCTCGCCCTTTGGATGAGCAAGAGTCTGAGGACGATCAAGGGCATTCCGATAGTCTGGCTGGTGCTCGTGCTGCTGGTCACGAGTGTGCTGTGCAAGTCGGTGGGCGCCTTGGTGTTGACTCTGGTCGGGGTGTTGGCGTTCATATCAGTACGCAAGCTGAGAACCGGGTGGGTTGTCTACGGGCTGATCGCGATGCCGGTGGTGTACATGCTGGCTCGAACGGTCGGCGGGTGGTCGGGGAAAGATTTGCTGGACGTGGTCGAGCTGATCGCGCCAGATCGCATGACCTCGCTTCGCACACGAATGTCGTCAGAGACCGCGTTGTGGGCGGGCGTGCAATCGGACTTGTTCTTCGGCGGGTCGCGCTTCCGTTGGGTCGGCGAAGAGATCGCGGGCGGTGGACGCATTATTCCCGACGGGCTGTGGATTATCGCGCTGGGCAAGCGAGGGATCGTCGGTTTGACAGCCATGACGCTCGCCATTCTGCTGCCAGCGTTTCTTTTCGTGAAGTCCTGGCCGGTCTCGCTCTGGATGCACCCGCTGGTCGCCCCGTCGATCGCGCTGTGCGTCCTGCTCGCGTTGTACATGGCGGACTGCGTGTCCAACGCGATGCTCAATCCGATCTACATGCTCGCGGCGGGCGGGCTGCCGCTCGCGGCTCAGCAAGCCAGGACAGTGATGGCGAATATCGCGTCGCTCGGTGCGACGAGAGCGCGCCCGGTGATCGCGAGAGATCTGAAGGCGTGAGCTCGCTCGCGCGCTGATCCGAACAGCATGGGACGGCTGCAACGAATGACCGAACTGCTGATGCAATCCACCGGGCTGGCCGGGCTGGAGGCGATGATCGCGCCGATGCCCGGCGCGATCGTGCTGATGTACCACAGCGTGGCCGACGAACGCGACCGCGCATGGATCGATCCTGCCAACAACCTCGACCCCGACCTGTTTCGAGCACAGATGAGTTTTCTGGCAAAGCACCGCACGGTGATCTCGATGAACGAGCTGGTCGGTGCGATGGCTCAGTCGCGCGAGCTGCCCGCCGGGGCGGTGGTTCTGACCTTTGACGACGGGTATCTCAACAACCTCCGCGTCGCGACGCCCATCCTGCGAGAGTTCGGGCTTGCGGCGACGATGTACCTGCCGACCAAGCACATCGATGGCGGCGAAACGCAATGGATCGATCGGCTCTTCGTGGCGTTCTCGCGCCGGACCCGAAGCGTGGTCTCGCTGGGCGGCGGTGAGCGTGGCGATGTTCAGGACGAAGGCACGAGGCGTCGCGCGATCGAGCATCACCGCACGCGGCTGCTCAGCGCGTCGTACGCACAGCGCGAGGCGGCGTTGAGGGAACTGGAAGACGATCTGCGGCCTGAAGGAACGCCGCCGCGCACGACCATGAACTGGGACGACGTGCGGCGTTTGCGGACGGAGCACGCGGGCTGGGAGATCGGCGTCCATACGGTCGAGCATCGTGATCTGAGCGTGTGCGACCTCCCCACCATCGGCGCAGAGATCGCGGGGTGTGTGGCCACGTTCGAGCGCGAGATCGGCGATCGGCCGCGCCACTTTTCGTTCCCGTACGGGCGATCAACGGCGGCTTCACGAGGGTTGGTCGGCGCTGCCGAGATTCAGTCCGCGGTGGCGTCTCGAGCCGACGGGCAGGTGCGGAGCGGCGAGGACGTCTTGTGGATCCCGCGTGTGCAAGCGCCGCGCTCGTTCCGAGAGTTCCGCGCCCGTACCAGCGCAGCGTACCCCGGCGTGCTCGGGCGATTGGGGCGATTGTCATGAGCGCGAAAGTTACCGCGGTTGTGGTGACGTACCAGTCTCAGCGGACGATCGAGGCCGCGCTCGCCGCACTCAAACGGTGCCACGACGAGGGGCTTGCGGAGACGGTGGTGATCGACAACGGCAGCCGCGATCGCACCAAAGAGCTTATCGCGGCGGAGAGTTCGTGGATCAAAGTTGCGCCGAGCCCGGGAAACATTGGCTTTGGGCGCGGGTGCAATCTCGGGTTTGAGCGCGCGACGACGGAGTATGTCGCGGTGGTGAACCCCGACGCGGTGCTCGAGCCCGCGGCTCTGAGAACAATGATCGATTTTCTAGACACTCGGCCGAATGTTGGCGTGGTTGCGCCGTCGCTGGTCGAAGAGGACGGCGGCCTGCAGATCGCGGGCGCGTTGCCTAGGCCCTACGACCTGGTTCGGGCCGCGTTGCCCCGAGGTGCTGGGAAGCTCGACCGTCGTCCGATCATTCCCGGCGAGGCGGCACGGCGTGTGGAATGGCTGTGCGGCGCGTTGTTTCTTGCTCGGACTCACCTGATCCGGAAGATCGGCGGTTTTGATCCGAGGTTCTTCCTGTACTGGGAAGAGACTGATCTCTGCAAGCGGATCGGGGACACGGGCGCAGAGTTGTGGACAGCAGGGACGGCGTCGGCGTATCACGTGGGCGGCGCGAGCACGGCCGAGAGCAAGACGCCGCGCTTCGCGGGTTGCATCGCGGAGCATTACTTTGAGAGCAGGCACTATTACATGCGGAAGCATCACGGGTACATCGCGGCGGTGGCGGCGGAGTTGATGGAGCTGGGGATCATGGCGGGTCTGGCTGCGATGGGGAAATCGCGAAGCACCCTCAAGGCGCGGCTCGGGGGCCCGATCATGAAGTTGCCGCCGGTGCGAGCGTGACGATCAACTACCACCTCAAGGAATTCGAGAACCTCTCGGACGCGGAACGAGCGTCCTGGTCGACGATTCACGGATCAAACCCTTCGCTGGCGAGCCCCTATTTTCATCCAGAGTTCACGGGCGCGGTTGCTTCAGTGCGCGAGGACGTTCGCGTTACGGTGATCGAGAGCGCGGGGCGAGCGATCGGGTTCTTTCCGTTCCAGCGTGGGCGATTCGGAAAGGGCAGGCCCGTAGGCGGTCCGCTCTCTGACTTTCACGGTGTGATCGCCGAGGCTGGCGCGGAGTGGAGCGTGGCGGACCTGCTGCGGGCTTCGAGGCTGTCGGTGTGGTCGTTCGACCACTTGATTGAAAATCAGGATGGCTTCGCGACCTATCGAGCGTCCGAGCATCGCTCGCCGACGATCGATGTCTCGGAGGGGTACGACGCGTACATCGCGGGGCGGCGTGCTGACGGCTCGAAGCAGATTCTCAAGACCGAAGGCCTCGGTCGCAAGCTCGAACGCGAGGTCGCGCCGATGCGGGTGGAGCTCGATTCGCGTGACCCGGCGGTGTTCGAGCAGGTCTTGGCGTGGAAGAGCGAGCAGTGCCGCGAGACGAGGTTGCCAGATATCTTCGGGGTGTTGTGGACGCGCCGGTTGCTCGAACGATTGTTCAACACCAGAGGGCCTGATTTCGCCGGAGTGTTGTCGGCGTTGTATGTCGGCGACGAGCTGGCGGCCGCCCACATCGGTATGCGATCGCGGACGGTGTGGCACTACTGGTTCCCGTCGTACGACGAGAAGTACGCGAAGTTCTCGACGGGGCTGCTGCTGCTGCTTCGGATGGCGCAGGCCGCGCCAGGGATGGGGATTCGCCTGATCGACCTAGGCAAGGGCGAGACGATGTACAAGCAGAGGTTGATGAGCGGGGCGAGCACGGTCTGGGAGGGCAGCATCGAGCGGTCGTCTCTGTGGACGAGCGGGCGGCGAGCACGTCGAGCGGTGGAGGCCTGGTCGGCGGCGAGCGTGCTGGGCAAGCCGCTCGTGCTGCCGCTGAAAGCCTGGCGACGGATCGAACAGTCGCGGAAGTTTCATTAAAGGTTGTTGTCGTATGCACATCAAGGAATCGTTGTGGGTCGGGGCGCAGCTGGCGGAGATTCCGGACGCGAGGCTGTTCCCGCTGCTGGATATCGGGTCGTCGACGCGTGAGTTCCGCACGATCATCCAGCCGCACTTGGAATCGAGTATCTACGCCCCGCTCCGCGTCCGGGGCGGAAAGGTCTGGCACGCGGACATCAAGCCTGCCGACGGCGTGGACCTGGTCGGCGATCTGCTCGACGAATCGTACGTCCAGCGTCTTCGAGAGCTGGGCGTGCGGTCGGTGATGGTTACCAACATCCTTCACCATGTCGTGGAGCGGCAGCGGCTCATCGACAACGTGCTCTCGGTCGTGCCAGCGGGCGGGTACGTGATCGTCTCGGGTCCCAACCGCTATCCCAAGCATTACGACCCGATCGATACCTTGTTTCGCCCGAACGTGGAGGCTCTTGCAGCATGTTTTCCGGGCACGGATCTTGTGCGAGGAGAGATCATTGATTCGGGGAACTGGCGTCAGTGGAACAAGGCCGAGCGAGGAAACCGGAGCCTAGGTCGCACGGTCGCGCGTCTTGGGCTGCCGTTCTACAAGCCTGCGGAGTGGTGGCGTCTGGCGCGGCAGAGCCCGTTCCTCGTGCGTCACATGCGCGCGGTGGCGGTGGTGCTTCGAAAGCGATAGGCGGACGGCTATGGCGGACGGACTTGAAAACGTGGGTGTTGTGGTCATCGGGCGCAACGAGGGCGAGCGGCTCTCTCTGTGCCTGCGGTCGGTCGCCGCGTGCTTGCCCCGCGTGACGTATTCCGACTCGGGATCGACCGACCCAAGCGTGGCTCGCGCGAAGGAATTAGGCGTTCGCACGGTTGAACTTGATGCCTCGGCCTCGTTTACTGCGGCACGAGGTCGCAACGCTGGTCTTGCCACCATGAGCGAGGTGTTCCCGGATATTGAGTTCGTGCAGTTCGTGGACGGCGATACGGCGATCGCGCCCGGGTGGCTGGAACGGGCCGCGAGCGAGCTTGGTGCGGATCCGAAGCTCGGCGTAGTGTGCGGGCGGTTGTTCGAAAAGAACCGCGAATCGAACGTCATCCGGCGCGTCTTCGGGCTGGAATGGGACGGGCCGATCGGCAAGATCGACGCGTGCGGGGGCATAGCGATGATGCGGCTCGACGCGGTGCGTCGCGCGGGTGGGTACAACGCGGCGTTGGTGGCGGGCGAAGAAGCGGACCTGTGCAACCGCATCCGGACCCTCGGGTTCGCGGTCCGGCGCGTGGACTGCCCGATGGGCGAGCACGACAGCGGGATCGACTCGATCCGGCCTTGGTGGACGCGAGCGGTCCGCGTAGGGCACGCGTACGCCAAAGCCGTGAAAGAACGCGGCGGTGACGGAGACCCGAGATTGAGACGGCAGGTTCTCAGCGCGGCCCTGTGGGGCGGCGCTTTGCCGGTGCTCATGCTGGCGAGCGCGGTCGTTACGTGGTGGTTGCCGTGGGTTGGGTTGATGGTGGGGCTGGTTGCGGCGTTGTACTCGGCGTTGATGCTGAAGATTTACGTGAGAACACGCCGCTCTGGACGCGGCATCAAGGACGCGCAGTGGTACGCGGTCTTCTGCGTGCTGGCCAAGCTCCCTCAGATGCAAGGGATCGTGCGGTACGCGGTGCGAGGATGAACATTCGAGCGGATTTACATTGATGAAAGATGGCCTCGCTCAATCTTCGCCGCTGAAATCTCTGCGCTTCGGCATCATGTGCAAGGGCACGACGTTTGAGCTGTGGCAGGCGCACTGTCTGCGAGAGCTGATGGCGCTCCCGGGCGTGGAGCCAGCGCTCCTGATCGTGGACGCTCAGGCTCGCAAGCCGAAAGTCCGCAAGTCGCTGTGGCAACGGATCACCAACAAGCAGCTTATGTGGAACGCGTACCAGCGTGCGTGCGTGCGCGGTAAATTGAGATCCGAAGAGCCCGTGGACCTGTCGCGAGAATTGGTCGGGGTGCCACGGATTTCATGCACCGTCGAGACCCGCGGAAAGTTCTCGCAGTATTTTTCTGCCGAGGACGTGGCCACGATGCGTTCGCATCGTTTAGATTTTATCCTGCGTTTCGGGTTCAACATCATCAAAGGCGACGTGCTTGAAGCGGCCCGGCTTGGCGTGTGGTCGTATCACCATGACGACCTCAACAAGTACCGCGGCAAGCCAGCCAGCTTCTGGTCGCTCTACCACCAGGACCCAGTGACGGGCGTGACGCTCCAGCGCCTTACCGCGGGGATTGACGCCGGGATCGTGCTCGGCCAGACGCACTTTGCCACCGTTCTCAAGTCGTACTCGCGCAGCCGCGACCATGTGTTCTTCGGATCGACGGACATGCCCGCGCGCGTGTGCCGGGACTTGCTCGCGGGTCACGGTCAGTACGTCAGCGCGGAGCCCTCTAAGACCACCGCGCCGATGGCGTTCACGCCCAGCAACGGAAAGATGGTCGTGTTCCTCTGGCGCACGCTCAAGAACAAGCTCAGCGACGCGATGAGGTGGTTGTTCTCGCACCGGCAGTGGTGTGTTGGTGTAGTCGATGCGCCGATCGCCGCGTTCTTGCGGCCCGGATTCGTGCCCAGCGTGCGTTGGATTCGGGGGATCCCCGGACGGAGGTGGATCGCTGACCCGTTCGGCATCCGCCATGCTGGCGTGACCACGATCTTGGCCGAGGACCTTGACCAGGGCGAGCAGACCGGACGGATCGTGGCGATCAAATGGCCCGACGGCGGAGAACCGACAATCACGCCCGGCGTGATGCCGGTCGAGGTTCACGCGTCATACCCCTATTTGGTCGAAGATGCCGGTGAGATCTACGCGATCCCCGAAACCGGGCAGGCCAAAGCCGTGTGGCTGTATCGCGCGGTGAACTTCCCGACGCAGTGGGAGCGCGTGGCGACGTTGTTGGAAGATGTCGCTGCTCTGGACACGTCTGTATTCCGCCACGACGGTCGGTGGTGGATGTTCTTTGGCGTAAAGAATCGCGCGGGAGCGGTCGAATTGCACGCGGCATACGCCGACGATCTTCGCGGGCCGTGGCTTCGTCACGCGTGCAACCCACTAAAGACCGACATTCGCGGCACGCGTCCGGGCGGTACTCCGTTTGAGCACGACGGGAAGCTGTACCGCCCCGCGCAAGACTGCGTTGGTGGGTACGGGCGAGCTGTGGTCATTCAGCGTGTTCACGCGTTGACCCCGACGGCTTTCGCGGAAGAAGTTGCGGCCGTGGTCAGACCAGATCCGAACGGGCCCTTCCCAGAGGGCTTGCACACCCTGTCCAGTATGGGTGAGCACACGTTGATAGACGGACAGCGGAAGCTGTTCGTCCCAACGTTGCTATGGGCCCAGTGCCGGACGTTCGCCCGAAAGGCGATGAAGCGGTGATCGCGTACCTCAACACGGAATACCCGAGCCTGTCGCACACCTTCATCGAGCGTGAAGTCCGGGCGCTGCGCCAGCGAGGGTTCGAGGTCCAGACGTTCTCAATCCGTCCGCCGGGCAAGCACGCGACGTTGGGCGGGCATCACGCCAAGGCCGCGGAGGAGACGTTCGCGATCCTGGCGAAAAAATCTCGGCTGCTGACGGGCTCGCTGCGCGCTCTCGTCGCGTCGCCGCTTGCGTGGTGCCGAGCGCTCGCGGCCTCGATGAAGCTTTCTCCCGACGGGATCAAGAGCCGCGTGACGCACCTGGCCTACGCCGCCGAGGCGTTCGTGCTGGCGGGCGAGCTGAAGCGGCGCGGGATCGAGCACGTGCACGTTCACATGGCCAACAACGGCGCTGCGGTGGCAAAGCTCGCGTGCGTGTACGACCTCAAACTGCGCTACAGCCTGAGCATCCACGGCTCGGCCGAGTTCTTTCACGTCGATAGCTGGACGCTGGCCGCGAAAGTGTCGGATGCGGTGTTCGTGCGCTGTATCTCGGATTTCTGCAAGGCTCAGGTGATGATCTGGACGAGCCCGGCCATCTGGGATCGGTTCCACGTTGTTCACTGCGGGATCGACCCCGAACAGTTCGTGCCCGGTGAAAAACCGGCAGATGGGCCGTTGCGGTTGCTGACGGTTGGGCGGCTTCATCCGATCAAGGGCTACCCGCTGCTGCTCGATGCGTGCCAGGCCTTGAGCGACGCGAAAGTGGAATGGTCGCTCGACATGGTCGGCGACGGCGGCGAGCGAGCGCGGCTGGAAACGCAGGCCAAATCGCTCGGTATCGCGTCGCGCGTGAAGTTCAGCGGCGCGGTCGGGCAGGACAAGATACAGCGGCACTTCGACGAGGCCGACGTGATGGTCATCAGCAGTTTCATGGAAGGCGTTCCGGTGGTGCTGATGGAGGCGATGGCCAAGGGCTTGGTGGTGGTCTCGACGAACGTGGGGGGGATACCCGAGCTTGTGGACCAGGGGAAGAGCGGCGTGCTGGTAACGCCGGGATCCTCGGCCCGGCTTGCGGAAGCGTTGATGACGTGCGCACGCAAGCGCGATAGATTCCCCGCGCTGCGCGCGGCCGGTCGCGCGAAAATCGAATCAGAGTTCACGGTCGGGCATGTGGCGGACGGCATGGCGGCGCTTTTCGCGCGGTACGCGGGTCAGAGGCCCGGCGTTCTGAGACAAGAGAACCAGTTGGAAAACGCATGAGTTACGAGTCGAGCCGTCGTTATCTGATCGTTTCGCCCTGCCGCAACGAAGAGAAGTTCATGCGACGCACGCTCGACAGCGTCATCGCGCAATCCGTCCGCCCCGCGCTGTGGGTGATCGTCGATGACGGCTCGACGGACGCGACGCCGCAGATCCTGGCCGAGTACGCCGCCAAGCACGATTTCATCCGCGTGGTGCCGCGCAAAGACCGCGGCACGCGGAGCGTCGGCCCGGGCGTGATCGAGGCCTTTTACACGGGCTACGAAACAGTCGATCCGTCGCGGTACGACTTTGTGTGCAAGCTGGACCTAGACCTTGATCTTCCGGTTCGATATTTCGAGCTGCTGATGAAGATGATGGAGGATCAGCCGCGGCTAGGGAACATCTCGGGCAAGGCGTACTACATCGCGGGCGACGGGCAGCGGGTGCGCGAGAGCATCAGCGACGAGGTGTCGGTGGGCGCGAGCAAGTTCTATCGCATGGCGTGCTTCCAGCAGGTGGGCGGGTTTGTGCGGCAGGTGATGTGGGACGGGATCGACTGCCACCGTTGTCGCATGAAGGGTTGGCTGGTCGGCAGCTTTGATGACGCCGAGATTCAGTTCCTTCACCTGAGGCCGATGGGCACGAGCCAGCACGGAATCTGGACCGGCCGGATCCGTCACGGGTTCGGGCAGTATTTCATGGGGTCGAGTATTTGGTACATGACGGCGAGCGCGGTGTACCGGGTCTTCCAGAGGCCGTTCGTGATCGGCGGGATCGCGGTGTGGTGGGGATACGTCAAGAGCATGCTGACGGGTGTGAAGCGGTACGACGACCTGGAGTTCCGGCGTTTCCTGCGCGAGTTTCAGTGGCTGTGCCTGACCAAGGGCAAGCGACGGGCGGCGGCGCTGACGGACCAGAGGCAAGCGGCCCTGTGGAACCCGCCCGGCGTGAAACGTTGAATATCGCCTATCCTGCCGACCGATGACACGGCCGAGAAGTGCGGGTTTTTTCCTGGGAACATCGATCGTGGCACCAAAGATCTGATCCTCGCAAACGCCAAAGGTTTTCTTTATTTTTTCAAGTGACCGAAGTGGACCAACGCTTATGAACACCGCTGAAACACTGCGTCAACGGATCGAATCAGACCAAGCCGTGGTCGGGATCATCGGCTTGGGGTACGTCGGGCTTCCTCTGGCGCACGCGTTCCACGAGGGCGGGCTGAAGATCCTGGGGTTTGATATCGATCAATCGAAGATCGACGCGCTGAAGGTGGGGCGAAATTATCTCAAGCACCTTGGCGGCGAGATGACCACGGCGCTTTCCAAGAGCAGCCGGTTCAGCGCGACGACAGATTTCAAACGGTTAGCCGAGTGCGACGCGATCATCATCTGCGTGCCCACGCCGCTGGGAAAGCACCAGGAGCCGGACATCAGCTACATCGTGAACTCCGCCCACGACATCGGGCGCACGCTGCGGCGCGGGCAGTTGATCTGCCTGGAATCGACGACGTACCCCGGGACGACGCGCGACGACATGGTGCCAGCAATGCTCGAAGCGATGCCAGCCGGTTCGCCTAAGCTGGTCTCGGGCACAGATTATTTCGTGGCGTTCAGCCCCGAGCGTGAGGACCCGGGCCGTAAGACGCACAACACCAAGACCACGCCCAAGCTGGTCGGCGGGCTCGACGCGGTTTCGTCGGAGCTGGCGTCGCTGCTGTATAAGAAGGGCGTGCAGAACGTGGTGACCGTCTCCTCGGCCGAGGTCGCGGAAGCGGCCAAGGTTCTGGAGAACACGTTTCGCGCGGTGAACATCGCGCTCGTGAACGAGCTGAAATTGATCCTGACGCCGATGGGGATCGACGTGTGGGAAGTGATCGAGGCCGCGGCCACGAAACCGTTCGGGTTCATGCCGTTCTACCCCGGGCCCGGGCTGGGCGGGCACTGCATCCCGATCGATCCGTTCTACCTGACGTGGAAGGCCAAAGAGGTCGGCAAAAGCACGCACTTCATCGAGCTCGCGGGTCAGATCAACACGAGCATGCCGCACTATGTCGTGGACCGCATGGTCGCCGCGCTCAACCAGGACAGCAAGCCGATGCGTGGCTCGAAGGTTCTGGTGTGCGGGCTGGCGTACAAGCCCAACATCGACGACACGCGCGAGACACCGGCGGCGGAGATCATCGAGCTGCTGGCGGACCTTGGTGCGCAGGTGAGCTACCACGACCCGCACGTGCCGAATTTCCCGCCGATGCGCAAGCACAAGATCGAGATGAAGTCGGTGGACCTTACCCCGGCCGTGGTGAAAGGGTTCGATTGCGTGGTGATCGTGACGGACCACGCGGCGGTGGATTACAAAGTGATCGCGGACTCGGCCAAGCTGGTGGTGGACACGCGAAACGCGCTCAAGGGGATGCACAACCGCGGCGCGCGAGTCGTGAAAGCGTAGAGAGTTTGAGGGTCAGGGCTGAGAACGAGCTTGAAGATGTACCGGGCGAAGTTCTGAATCGTTTTGTGTGATGTCGGTCCAATCTCTAGCGATGTCTGTGCCGGTTCAATCAACACATGCCGCCGCTCCCGCAGCGCTGCCGTCGATCCGGTTGCTCGGCGTGCCGTTGCACTCGACGACACTGGCGGGCGCGGTGGACCACATCGCGCGATCCGCGCAGGCCAGCGTCGGCGGCTGGGTGATCACGCCCAACCTCGACATCCTGCGGCGGCTGGTGCGCGAGCCGGAGTTCGTGGCGCTGTCGTCGGGCGCGACGCTGCGGCTGGCCGACGGGCAGATCTTGGTGTGGGCCAGTCGCTTGCGAGGATCACCGCTGCCCGAGCGGGTGGCAGGCTCGGACCTGATCTGGGCCTTGACCGCCCGGGCCGCGCATGACGGGCTTGGTGTGTTCTTTCTTGGCGGGAACCCGGGGTCGGCGCAGTCTGCGGCTCAGGTGCTGACGTCCAAGAACCCCGGGCTCCGCGTCGCGGGAATCGAATGCCCGCCGTTCGGGTTCGAGAACGATGCCGAGTACGGAGCACGGCTGCGCGAGATGATCCGTGCGGCCAACCCGGCGATCGTGTACGTGGCGCTCGGCTCGCCCAAGCAGGAGAAACTGATCGCTCAGCTGCGTGAAATAGTCCCCGGTGCGTGGCTGCTGGGCATCGGGGTGACGTTCAGCTTTGTGAGTGGCGAGCTGCGGCGGGCACCTGTTTGGGTCCGCAAGCTCGGGATGGAATGGTCGCACCGGCTGATCCAAGAGCCGCGTCGGCTGGCGAAAAGGTACCTGGTGCAGGGGCTGCCCTTCGCTGGGCGCCTGCTCGGGGGTTCCGTGCTTGATCGCCTTACGGGGAAGCAACACAGCGACAGGCTGTCATCCTCGTCGGCGGCGTCTGGCGCGGCCTCGTGACCGTCTCTCGGCGAGCCGCAGACGGGTGGAAAACTCGGGCGGCTTTGGGAAAGCTCGAACCTGAACCGGCTGGGGTACGTACGGTGTGAACACCGCGGCGTGGAGTGGTTCCCTCCATCGCGTGGATCTGTTCGAGGCAAAGAACGACCAATTCGAGACTGCGTACCGGCCGATGGAAGAAGAACGCTCGCGCGGCCGATGTTTTCGATTGATCGAATGATCCAGTGTTTTTTAGGGGCGATCGGTTCCAACGAGCGCGCCGAATCGCGGTTATCGCTCTGTCATCGGTGCGGGCGGCGGCGGCCCGATCGAGAGCGTGAGTCCTCGCTTCCATCTGGCGCACGCCTTGGAACGGCTTGGAATCTCGCCGACGCGGGGCGCGCGAGGTCGGAGGTCGCGTGAAGAGGAGAGTTTGCAGAACGTGAGAAGTCCAGGTTCCATCTCAGAAAGCGATGCACGGACGGACGGGGCGCTCGCTCCGCGATCGCTCGAGTCGATTCGTGGGCGCTTCCGCGGCCTGATCCTGCTGGCTGGTTCGCCGCGTGAGGGCCGGCTGGCGCGCGCCATCGGTCGATCGGTCCTTGACCTGCCCGTTCGCTCGGGGAGTTCGATTTTGGCGGTGTGGGCCAAGCAGGCGGCTCAGGTCGCCGAGGCGTTGGGAGTACCCGAGTGCCGCGTGCGTGTGATCCTGAACAAGGCCGCTCGCAAGCCCGAGGTGCTGGGCTTTGCGGAAAAGTTTCCTTCTGTCAAGCTGTCGGTGGAGTTTGATCGGGAAGAGTTCCGAGGGACTGGCGGGCTGCTGCGTGATTTGGCGGAAGACTACCTCCCGGGTGACTTGGTGCTGGTGTGCAACGGAAACCAAGTGGTCCTGGACCCGCTTGCGGCGCTACTTGAATCGCTCGTTCAGGTACCGTCGGACGTGGGCATACTCGCGTCCGAAGACGGGGCACCGCTCGGTCTGAAGCTCTTTGACGCGGGTATTTTTCGTGAGATCAAAGCCAAGGGGTTTGTGGATCTGAACGAGCAGGCGCTCCCGGAGCTGGTGCGGACGCATGATGTGCGTGTGGTGACGTCAAATCGAACCGCCATCTACCCCGTTCGAGAATTGGACGATTACATCCACGCGCTGCACGCCGCGAACACTCCCGAATCAGAGACTCGTTCCGACCCGCTCGCCGAAGATTGGTTCGAGAGCTTCCGTCTGGTGGAAGAGGGCGCGACGATCGGGGCCGGGGCTCGCGTTCACGACTCGATCGTGCTTAAGGGTGGACGGGTTGGGGCGGGGGCGTTGCTGGTTCGTTCGGTGGTCTGTCCGGGCGCGGAGGTCGCGGCTGGGGAGGTTGTTTCTGACCAGGTTGTGTCGAGCGGCGCCTCGCGCGCGCGGGAGGCGTCGCGGTGAAACGTCATTTCCTGGCCCGGCAAGGTTGGACGATATGGCACCCGGCGGTCGCTCTCGCGCTGGCGGCGATCGGGGTGTTCCTCACCCGCGCCGCGTGGGATGACATCCGGAAGATCGCGATGGTCGACGAGGAACAGAGCCACATTTTCCTCGTGCCGTTGGTCGCGGCCTGGATGATCTGGGTGCGTCGGTTCCGGCTTCGGAACTGCGCCCCGGCCGGGACGATCGTGGGGCCAATTGTCGTGGCGGCCGGCTGGCTTTGCTCGTTCGTGGGGTACACCGACGCGATCCAATCGGTGTGGCACTTGGGCGCGGTGCTGGTGGCGGTGGGGTGTTTGTTGAGCGTGCTGGGTGTGAACGTGCTCTTCCGATTCATGCCCGCGTTTGCGGTGCTTGTCTTTCTGGTGCCGATGCCAAACGCAATCCGGCAGATGATCTCGATCCCGCTGCAGACCGCGACCGCCGCGACGACTCAGGTCATCCTGGAAACGCTGGGAGTCGCGATCGAACGCAACGGGAACGTGCTCTCGATCAACAACATTGAAGTGGCGGTGGCCGAGGCCTGCAACGGGATGCGCATGGTGTTCGCGCTGGTGCTGGTGTCCTACGCGTTCGCGTTCGGGATGCCGCTGCGGAACTTCATGCGTGTGATCGTGCTCGTCGCCAGCCCGTTCGCGGCGATCCTCTGCAACGTGCTGCGGCTGATCCCGACGATCCTGCTCTTTGGGTATTCGAGCAGCGAAGTGGCGACCGCATTCCACGATATTAGCGGGTGGCTGATGCTGCCGATCGCCTTTGGGATCCTGCTGGGCGTCGTGCGGACCCTGAGCTGGGCCCTGATCCCGGTGAACCGTTTTACACTCGCGTACCAGTAACCCCCTTGTGTGATCGATCAAACCTGCTCGGGAGTTTCATGAAGTTCTTCGCACCAATCCTCTGCCTGGCGTTGCTCGGCGGCGTCTACTTCGAGACTCGCGGTCACCCGCGCCCCGAGAACGCGGCCCCGTTCCACGCGGCGGTCGCCCGGAGCGTGGCGGAGATCCCGATGAACATCGGGCAGTGGGCGGGCACGGACCAGACGATGCCCCCTGCGGCCCAGGCGCTGCTCCGCCCCAACGCGGCGCTGTGCCGAACCTACCGCAGCACGATCTCCGGCCGAGAGGTGAGTCTGATCGTGATCCAGTGCAAGGACTCGCGCGACATGGCGGGGCACTACCCGCCTCGTTGTTACCCCGGCAGCGGCTGGGAAGAGTCCTCGGCCCAGAGGCCGTTATTGATGAAGGTCGCCGACACCGAGATCTCGGTGGTCCGCTACGAGTACCAGCGGCGCGGTCTGGGGGACGCGCAGAAGCTGGCGATCTACGGCTTCTTCGTTCTGCCCGGGCGTGGGATCGTGACGAGCATGACCGAAGTGTACAAGGCGGCGGAGTTTTACGCGGCCCGTCCGTTCGGCGCGGCGCAGATCCAGCTGGTGGTTGACGCGACGAGCGATGACGACGGTGATGCGGTCGCGTTCAACGAACTCATGGCGCCGCTGTTGTCCACCGTGGCCAAGCTCCGCAGCTCGCCGGAAGAGGTTTCTCAATGACCCGAACAGTGCAAGTCTCGAAGCTACCCGGATCAGGACAGAGCGGCGGTTCTGGACGTTACAGCTTTCCGGCCCTCCCAGATTCGTTCGGGGGCTTTGACATTCCTCAGGCTGCTCCGCAGACGCCGCACGCGGACGTTTTCCGAACGATCCACCGCCGCTTGCGCGGCCGATACCTGCTCGCCTCCGTGCTGGGTGTGATCTGCGCCGCGGCGGGCGGGGCGGCCGGGTACTTCTCGCAGAGGCCGATGTTCAAGTGCGAGACGTCGATCCGTGTCGTGATGATGGAAATGACCGTGCTCGGGCAGGATCATGAGTATCAGAACCGCATCAACCAGTTCAACACCATCATCTCGACGCAGGCGAGCTTCCTGCAGTCCGCGCGAGTGATCTCCAAAGCCATGGAGAGTGAAGCGTGGTCGGCGCTGGGCCGGCCAAGAACCAACGAGGTCGAGCAGCAGTTCCGCGACTCCCTCAAGATCATCCCTCAACGTGATTCCCCCGAGCTCATCAGCGTGTCGTTCCAGGATCCCAACCCGCGTGCAGCCAAGGCCGGGCTTGAGAGCGTGGTGCTGGCGTACGACGATATTTATGTCAAGGCCGAGAACGCCGGGGTTGACCAGTCGGCGATGAGGTTGCTCGAGGAAGAGCAGAAGACCTTCACCGCTGAACTCAAGGGCTATGAAGCCGAGATCGCCGCGGCGACCAAGGACCTTCCGACAAGCAACGCCGCGATGTTCCAGGAAAGTATCGTTTCCCAGCTCTTCCGTCTTGACGAGATCATCGCCGACCTCACGGTGAGAATCACGAACGCGGGTGGGTCCGTTCAGGCCGTCGCAGGGGGCACCGGCGCCGCGGGCGATGGCGGGAAGTCCACAAGCCCGGGATCGTCTAGAGCGGCGACGCCCAGATTGATGACGGCTTACGAGATCTATTCCGCAGGCGACGAGGAAATGATGGGCCTGCTCAACAAGCGTCGAGCCCTGGACGAGAAGCTCGACAGCGTCCGTGCCAACGGGGCCACCGAAGAGCACATGGATGTCAAGCGAATCAAAAAACTGATCGAGACCTCGGATCAGAAGATCAAGGACTACGTGAACACGTGGAACGCGGACGGCGGCTTCGGGAAGGACCCCCAGGTAGTCGGCACCACTCGCCCCGAGACGCTCGAGCAGATGAGCACTCGCCTCCAACGCCTCCAGGAACAACACAAGAAATGGAACGAAGAAGCGAAGAGCTATAAGCAGCTCGCCCTCTTGGTGGCGGACAAGCGAGATCTGATTCGACACAAGCGGGAGAGACTGGCCGAAGTTGAAACAGCGCTCTCCGGTTTCCGCATGAAGCTCCGGGCCCGCCAGGAGCAGCCTCTTGTTCAGATCGACCGCGATATCCCAACGCCTCGAGCGCCAGCCTTTGACCGCCGCAAAAAAATCGGTGCTATCGGCTTCGTGATGGGCGGCATGCTCCCCTTCGGTCTTTTCATGCTCTACGGCGTGCTCGACCGGCGCTTCCGCTACTCCGACCAGGCGGGTGAACAGAGTTCCGGGCTGCCGTTGCTGGGGATCCTGCCCGAGTTGCCCAGCAACCTGAGCGACCCCGAAGAGGCGGCCGCGGCGGCGCACTGCGTGCATCAGATGCGCACCATGCTTCAGATCAGCGGAGGAAGCCGGAAGGTGTACGCGATCACCAGCGCCACCTCGGGCGACGGCAAGACCTGCCTCACGCTCTCGCTGGGGCTCTCGTTCGCGGCCTCTGGGTCCAAGACCCTGCTCGTCGATTTCGACCTTGTCGGTCAGGGGCTGTCCTCCAAGCTCAAGATCCGCCCCGAGCACGGCATGGCCAGCTCGCTCGAAACCGGTCAGCCCGGCGACAGCATCGTGGCGACCAAGATCGATCGCCTTTTCCTGCTGCCCGCGGGCCGTCACGACGAAGAGTTCGTCTCACACCTCTCGCGCCCGATGGTCCAGCAGGCGATCGACGCGGTGCGCGACGACTACGACGTCATCATCATCGATACCGGGCCCGTGCTCGGAAGCCTCGAAGCCAACTTCGTGACCTCGCAGGCCGAGGGCGTGGTGCTGGTGGTGGGGCGGAACCAGCATCGCTCGCTGGTGCAGCGAGCCGAGCAGCATCTGATCACCCTGGGTGCGCGAGTCATCGGCCAGGTGTTTAACCGGGCGCTCTCGACAGACTTCAAGTCTTCGATGAGTTCGGCGTCGATGCGGTCCACGCGGAGCACGCCGGGGAAACCGGTGACCGCGATCCAGATCGCCAAGGCCGACGACAGTTTGTTGGAGCTCGACCCCGTGTCACGTACGGTCGCGCTGGATATCCGCCGATGATTGATCGTGATCCGCACAACAACTTTGCCCTCGTGGCGGAGCGGGTGAACACGAACGCGAACGGAAACGACGAGCCACTATGACCGCACACCCGAGTCTTCAGAAGTACACCGTGTGGGGGCTGGACCCGATCCAGCTGCACGCGCGGTTCTGGGCCTCACGCGGCGTGCAGATCGTGCGTCCCGGCGAGCTGACGGAGATCGTCCCCCACGCGGAACTTTTTCTGCTGCTCGACCCGCGCATGCTCACGGTCTTCCGCCTCGCGGCGATCCTCGACACGCTCAGTTGGCTCGAACCGGAGCTTACGACGGTGCGGGTGCGCGACGCCGCACGCGAAGGGTACCGCGAGCATGTGGTGACCAACGCGAGCGGGCGGTTCGTGCGTTTCAAGCGTGTGTACCACGGCTCGGACCCTCGTATGGCGCGGGTGGGCCTGACCTCGGATCGCGAACTGGCGCGGCTCTGGCAGGGGACGCTCGACGCCAAGGCCGGGTGGGCCCAGCTCCGGCGTTACGTGCGGAAGTCCGCCCGGTACACCGCGACGTTGAAGGGCAGAGTCTTCGACGCCACACACCCTGAAGAGATCGCGGGCTTCACCCGCGAGTTGCTCCAGCAATGGACACGCCCCGACGCCACGGTGTCGCGTGTCCGTCAGGTCGGCGACCGAATCTGGGCGGATGATTCGGCCAAGGTGGCCCCGGGCCCGGGCATCCGCGGCCCGCTCTGGATCGGCGCGGGCCGAGACCTGGCCGCCGGGGCCACGGCGATCGGGCCCTCGGTGATGTGGGACGCGCCCGGCCAGCGGCCCGAAGACAAGGGTATCAAGTGGCTCGAACTCGAACCGTTGTCACAGCCGATCCCGCAGATCGCGCGGCGAAAACTCGCGCCCTCGCGCGGGATCAAGCGGGCGTTCGATATCGCCTTCTCGCTCGTCGCGCTCTTCTTCACGCTCCCTCTTTACCCGATCCTTGCCGCGGCGATCGTGATCGAGGACGGGTTCCCCGTCTTCTTCCGGCACCGCCGCGAGACCATGGGCGGACAAGAGTTCGGATGCCTCAAGTTTCGATCGATGCGCAACGACGCGGAAAAAATGAAGGCCCAGCTCGTGGGCAAGAATCAGGCGGACGGCCCGCAGTTCTTCATGAAAGACGATCCCAGGAACACCAGGGTCGGCAAGCTGCTACGCGACCTGCAGCTCGACGAGCTGCCTCAGTTCATCAACGTCCTCCGCGGCGACATGTCCGTCGTCGGTCCCAGGCCCAGCCCGTTCAAAGAGAACCAGTATTGCCCGCCCTGGCGCGAGGCTCGGCTGAGCGTGCGCCCGGGGCTTACCGGGCTCTGGCAGATCAGCCGCACTCGGGCCGAGGGAACGGACTTTCAGGAGTGGATCAAGTTTGACATCGAATACGTCGAGCGTCAGTCGTTCTTCTTTGACCTGTGGATCATCTGGAGAACCGTCGCGATGCTGGTGCGGAGGCTCACACGCTCGTGAAATCCTGTTTGTGAGAAGCTCGCGATGAGAATGAACATATGAGAATGAACCCGAAGACGGCCCGACGGTTGCTCCTCATCGCCGCCGTGGTGGTGGTTGTGGTCGCGTCTCTTGTGAGCGTGTTCGTCGTCCGCACGTGGCAGATCACACGCCGCGCCGACGCCCTGAGGTCGCAAGGGCTGGACCACTTCGAGAAGAAGGAGTACGCCAGCACGCTCGACAAGCTCGGGCCCTACCTCCGCGTCCTGGCTCACCAGACCGACCGACAGGCCTTGATCGTCTACGGCAAGGCGCGCGAAGCCATCGAGGAAGGAAATCTCCGCCATATCCGCGAGTCCATCGCCGTGTACCGCACGGCCTTCGAGCTCGATCCCACCGACCACGCGACCGGGCTCACGCTCCTCCGTCACTACAACACCATCGGCTTCAGCCCCGAGGCACGCGATCTGGCGGTCCGCCTGCGCCCCGCGAATCTCTCGGACACGACCGCGCGAGATCTTGAAGCATTACGCGGGGAAGTGACCGCGCGGATCGTGCTCAAGGCCTACGACGCTCAACTCGACAAACTCCTCGGCCGCATCATCGAGCTGGCGCCCGACGACTTTGGAGCGCACCTGACCTGGATCCACGCTCTGCGTCAGACCGGCAGGCCCGAAGCCGCGGTGGTCCACACCCGGGACATCGTTCAAAGGTTCAACACCGATCCACGATTCCAGTACATCGAGGCCATCGCGAAGCTCGACGATTCAGGCTCGCAGAACGGGAGCGTGGATGCGTTCTTCAAGAGTCTGTGTACGCTCAGCGGGCTGGACCCTCAAAGCGCGGAGCGGCGTGAGGCGGTCACCTATACCGACCCCATGTTCATCGCGCGGCTCATCGGCTCGTTCGACGCGACCTTCCATTCCCCGCATTCGCTGGCGGTTCTTCGAGAGGCCTCGGCCCGCATCCCCGACGCGGACCTTCTTCGCGCGTTCGTCCGTCGCGCGTGGCAGGCGGGCTCCCACCAGGAAGTCGTCGACCGGCTCGCGTCGAACAACGCCCCCATATCCGGGACTCACTCAGAATTACTCGCGTTCAAGGCGATGAGCCTCACTCAGCTGGGGAGGGGGAACGAACTCGCGGCCATCGTCGAAGAGCTCAAGCGCCGGCGCGACGACTTCCGCGCGCGAGCTTGGGCGCTGGCGCTGGACAAGTTCACCGACACGAGCGTCGCCGGCCGGGTAGCGTCCGTGAAGAATCTTCAGGCCGCGCAGCGTGAAGACCCCTCCGAGCCGATCCTCGCATTCGCACTGGGCGAGGCGCTGGTCGCCCTGGATCGCACGGAAGAAGCACGCGAGCAGTGGCAGCTCGCGACGACCTCCCCGCTCTCTAACGGCTGGGCCGCGCCACACTCACGCAACTCGGCGACGCTGGTGGGGCAAGGCAGGCTCGACGAGGCGTTGCGTGCGGCCGAGCGAAGCCGACAGATCTCGCCCGGAGACCCGGTGACGAACATCGCGCTGCTCGGTGCCAAGCTCGCCATGATCGAAGCGGGGTATCGTCCTCAAGAAGACCCTCAGGCCATGCTCGCGCAGATCGAGCGTGCTCTCGCGCAGACCGCCCGCGTCGCCGACGACAAAGCCTCCCGCGGTTTGCGCGAAGTGCTGATCCCCGGTCGTGTCCTGCTGCTGGCGTATATGGGTGACGCCGAGGGCGCGAGTTCAGCCCTTAAAGAGGAGCTCGACCGAACCCCGCCAGCCGATCCGAGCGTGCTGGCGCACTTGGCGCTCATCTCAGGCAGCTACAAGCTCGGGCACCAGTACGAGTGTCTTGATCTGGCGCAGAAGCTGAGCCCCAGCGACCCGGTGCTCGGACTGACTCGTGCGCTCTTGTTGCACCGCGACGGGAAGACCGAGGAGGGCGCGCGGTCCATCACGGCCGCGGCCGCACAGTCGGACCCATCGCAATCCAAGGGCTGGAAGATCGCGGAGGCTCGTTACCTCGATTCCATCAACAGCGAGCGATCACTTCCGAATTGGATCGACCTAGCCGACGCCAACCCCGAGGACCTTCAGGTGCAGCTCGCGGCCATCGAGTCGCGCGCGGCATCCGCGGACCTGGCGTTCGTGGACCGAGTCGGCCAGCGGGTCGCGCGTCTAGGCGGGTCGGACTCGCAGCGTCCCACCATCACCGGCCGACTCGCACGCGTCCGCGCGATCCTCGCCTCGGACGTCACCAAGGACCGGCGCGACGAAGTTCTCTCACTCATCCGGAGCGTCACCAACGAAGCGCCCGACCTCCTCGAGCCCAGGCGGCTCATGGTTCAGGCCCTTCTGCTGGAAAACCCGGAGCGTGGGATCAAACCTGACTTCTCGGCCGCCGTCGAACAGCTCAAAGCGCTCTCGCAGATCGTGCCCGATCGATCAACGGTCTCGCTTCAGATCGCCCAGATCTATCAACGGCAGCGCGATCGAGACCGCGCACGCGACGAACTCAACCGAGTGCTCAGCGACGCATCAGCACCGCGGGCAGCGCGCGAGCGGGCCTTGGAGATGCTCCTGGCGCAACGCGAGTATGCGGCCGCGATCCCCTCGTTGCAGGCGGACGTCTCGGCCGCGGGGAAGGACGCCCCACCAGCGATGCTCCTGAACCTCGCGACAGCGCTGCGCGGATCGCGCCGCACGGATGAGGCTCTCACCGTGTTCCGTCGGCTTGCCGCGGGTCCGATCTCAAACGGCGAGCAAGTGTTCAGCATCGCGGACGGGCTGGCCACATGCGGCGATCGTTCCGAGGCCGTCGCCGTGATCGCCAAAGTCGATGCCCTCAAGCAGGAGCCCGGCGTCGCCGAGTGGATCCGAGGCCGATTCGAGGCTCGCCACGGAGACCCAACTGCGGCCGCGGCTCTGCTCGAGCGGTCGGTCGAGCTTGGCCCCAAGTCATCCGCCTTGTGGCATGATCTCGTCACGCTCCACCTGTCGCGGCGCGACTTTGCCAAGGCTCGGGACGCGGTGGAGCGCGGGCTCAAGAGCGTTCCCGAGAGCCAGGAATTAGCTGTGCTGCAGCAACAGGTTGCGATCGGCGCGGACGGCGAGAGTGCGAGCCTTGCGGCGCTCATCGAAACTCTCTCAAAGGATCCACGAAACGGCGATCGAGTTGCCGGGCTCAAGGCGGTCGAAGACGCGCGAGTACGCGGCCAACTCAGCGACGTGAAGTCGCTCTCGGAGTTGGCCTCCAAGTTCCCCGACGACGCGGGCGTGCAGGCTGTCGTGCTGCGTTCGTTGCTGGATCTCAGACCGCCGCGGCTCGACCTGGCGGTGAATATCGCGCAGCGTTCTCAGGCTTCCTTCCCAGATTCCCCGGGGATTGCTCGCCTCTCGGTCGCGGCTTTCCGCGCTTCGGGTGATTGGACCAGGATGCAGGCCGCCGCTCTCGCATGGGAGCAGGCCGCAGGGTCCGTCGAGTCACGCCTAGCCCTGGCCGAGGCCGAGCTTCGCGGCGGGCGTGCGTCGCGCGCGATGAACTCGATCCTCCCCTTGATCGAGAGCGCCAAAGCCGCCCCTGACGAGTCGATCAACGCGAGCGTGCTCGAACTCGCGTGCCGGGCGATGATCGACCTCGACCGCGAGCCAGATGCGTTCGCGATCTTGTCGCCCCTTCTTGCCGGATCGAGCGCGGTGCGATCCAAGGTCTGGCCGGGGCTCGTTGCGTCCGCGATCAAGACCGGTGCCGCGGCCGAGCGATGGTCAAACCATCTTCTCGGCGTCGCCAAGCAAGACGACGCGACGGCCCGCGAAGCGATCGCGGGCGCGTGCCTCGACGCCGCGCAGCGCACTCCCGATCGGAAAACCGAACTGCTCAACCTCGCCAAAAGTGTGCTGAGCAAGCTGGCCGCCGCGTCTGCTCCCAGCGATATGGTGCTCGCGCGGCTCGGGCTTGCGCAGCAGATGCTGGGCGAGTCGCAGGCCGCGGCCGCGTCGTACCGTCGTGCCCTCGAAATCAATCCCAAGTCCGCCACAGCGATGAGCAACCTCACCGACCTCGCGATCGCGGGCGGCGCGGACCTCAACGAAACGCTGGCCGCCGCAGAGCGGGCTGTCGCCGCGGGCGAGGCTCAAGATGGGATGGTCCTGTTCGCGCTCGCAAAGCTCCAGACCGCCAAGGCCGAGGACACGAGCGGCGAGGCGGCCGGTGCCGAGCGTGAGAACCTGCGGAAGGCGCTCGCCAGCTACCGGTCGGCGCTGTCCCTGATCCCCGATCAGTTTGAGATCGCGCTCCGGGCGGGAGATCTTTACGGTCGTTTGGGAGACCAGGCGGCCGCTCTGGAGATGTTTGATCGCGTCCTGCTCACGCCGAATCTCGCTCCCCAAGTTGAGTCGATGGCGCAGAACAACGCCGCGTTCGCGCTGCTCCAGCTCAAACGAAACACCTCGGACCTGTCCCGGGCACGCGATCTCGCAAGGTCGGCCGTGAAGACCCAGGAGAATGCCAGCTTCCTCGACACGCTCGGCCAAGTCGAACTCGCCGTCGGGGACCGCCCGCAAGCTCAGGCCGCGTTCCGTCGCGCGCTGCAGTTAGAGCCCGCACTCGGCTCGTCTTTGCTCGGACTCGCCGCGGCGCTTCAGGGAGGAACGGACGTCGAGCGCACCGAAGCCTCCCAGGTTCTCGCTCGGGCAGAAAGCTTGCTCCTCACTCGCCCTCAGGAATACTCGGCGGAAGAGCGAGCGGCGATCAAGGCGTTACGTGCAAAGCTCTCTCAGGCAAACTGACCGACTGATAGCCTCTAGATTAACACCTCACCACGGCCCTGCGGCCGTGGTTTCTTTTTGGACGACCGGGAAGCCTGTCAAGCCCTCGGGGGCAACGCCGATCGTAGCTCGCGTGGCTCGCGTCGAGCTAAAATAACTCCTAACAAAAATTTGCATTCGTGTCACGTCAATTTTGGCCATTCTGGCCGGAATTTTCTTGTAGATTCTGAAGTCACTCCCTGAACAGGGTAAAATCCCTTAAGTTGGAGCGCGCTGAGCCTTCCACCTGCCGTCTTCCTTTAAAAGAAGGAGCGTTCGGGCTGATCGGTTTAGCGCAGCAGAGAACGTTTGACGCACTGATTGAGTGGCCCGGGGCCGGTCGGATGGACTTGGCTCTTCGCGGTCATCAAAGCCAGTCTGTCTATGGTTCGCGATGTTTGGTTTATATTTGGATTGGTTGCAGAGAAGAGGCGATGAAGAAGCTGCTCGAAAATGTCACCCGGACGGTTCTCGGGCCTCAGACCTTGGCTCTGGTCGGCTTGGTGATGTGGGCCTTGGTCGGTTCCGCAGCGTTGGCGGGCACCACATCGATTGAAATGAAGAACGCTATCTTCCCGAGCCTTCGCGGCCCGAGTTTTCGCCCGCTTGCAGCGCCGCGTACTCAAGGCTCGCTGTCGGAAATCTTTGCAGAGTCTCCCGCGAAGTTTGAGGGCGTCACGAGCCTCGGGCGGAGTGAAGTTGAGACCAACGATTTTGGCGCGACGCTTTGGGCAGGCCGAGATGGTGGGGAGGACGAGTTGGGCACGCAGATCGCCTATCTCTCCGAGAAGTTCATCACCCACGCTCTCATCGGTTCGGAGATCCGCGGCCTGGTGCTCCTTGATCGGAGCGCGGCCTCGGGTCAGTCTCGAGTACGGCTTGTCGAACTCAGTCTCGAGGCGGAGGAGTCGGCCAGCGAGACGAACTCAACCAAGGGCTCGAATTCATCGCTGGTCGACGGTTCTCGGAACCGGGGGTTCGTTCAAGCGGCCAACGTGTATTCTCTCGATGCGTCACATAACCATTTTCAGAACTCGTTCGTGTACGTTCCGCTGCCGCCAGCCACCCATATCGGCGTGTTGGCTCTAGGAATGATCGGGCTGGGTCATGTTCGTCGGAACCATCGCCACAAGGCTTAGCGTTATTGTTCTTTGTTTGTGCTTGATCTTGCTTGGACGTGCTCGTGATTCATCGAGTTCTCGGAGCTGCTTTGTGAATGAGGGCGTCAGATATTTCTCGGCGAAACGTACACTGGTAAGTTTTTTGTCTTTACGGGAACTGCAAAGAACTGCCTGCGAAAAGGCTGAGACTTTGGAGAGTTTGATGCTGATTTTGCTTGGGACAATCTACCCAGATCGCCAAGGGAAAAAACCCTTGGACCTTGCATTCTTCGTCGATTGATGCATAGTTCGTATGTCTTGACTCAGATGGCTTTGAATCGGTTGGGTCTGGTAAGAAAACCTGTCAAAAAAGTGATCGTTCTTCTCGATTTTGGACGCGTTTGAGTGTATCATACTTCGTAGCTCTAACCGATCGGTTACGACTCTTCTGAAGAACTGATCGAGGTCCGAGCTGGTTTTGAGTAATAGTTCTCGGCGTGAAGACTTTTTTAAAAACAGACCGCAAGGTCGGTGGCGTCAGGAAGACGTTCACAAGAGATGAGCAAGAGGAGATTTGAGAGATGAAGAATTCTGTGTTGTTGTCAGCAGTAGGGTTGGCCTTGGTGGCGAGTAGCGCGGCGTCAGCCGCTACGATTCGCATGGACCTTTCCACTCACCCGGCCAACGGGATGCGCGGTCAGTACACGGCCACGGTGCTCAGCGGGTTCGCGGGCATCATCGACGTGACCGGGGTCGGGTCGAGCTTCGACACGTTCTGCCTCGAGAAGAACGAGTTCTTCATTCCCGGCCAGAACTACTCCGCAACGCTCGACGTCGCGGCCCGCAACGGCGGCGTGTCGGGCGGCTCGAACGGTGCGGACCCGATTAGCCCCGCGACCGCGTACCTCTACACGCAGTTCCGGGATGGCAATCTCGGTTTCAGCAGCTTCACGAACTCCAGCGACTCCGAAGCCCTTCAAGATGCCCTCTGGTTTCTCGAAGGTGAGATCTTCTCGGTCTCCGGGCAGGCCCAGACGCTTGTCAACCAGGCGCTCGCGGCTGGGTGGACAGACATCGGCAACGTTCGCGTCCTCAACATTATCGGGCCGAACGGTTCCTCGGGCAACGGCAGCGCGCAAAGCCAGCTCGCCATGGTTCCTCTCCCCGCCGCCGCTTGGGCAGGGATCGCCGGGCTCGGTGGTGTGATCGCCCACAACATCCGCCGTCGCCGGGCTCTGAACGCCTAATCGTTCGATCTGAGCCCTTTTAGGGCCAGATCACGCCTAGTACAGACTCAGCAAATGACAGCTTTCCACGATCGCCCCGGGCCTACCCGGGGCGATTTTCATTGTCTCAACCACTTTTTGCATCAGGGGGTGGCGCGTGCGAACAGATTCTGTACCATCATCATTGGTAACGACTAGGTTGGAGTCTGGCGGGGACGGCGTTGCATTTGGGTGATCTGGCTTTTCTTCAGCGGCCGGGATAGGCCTCGAGTGAGGCACGAGAACGCAGTCTCGCGTGGTCTCAGGAGTTTGGCCCGCTGGCGAAAGGCTCTCGTGGAGGGATGTGGGTGAGCGGATGGAAATTGACCATGCCACGAATGTTGACGGCGGTCGCGATCGCGATGACGCTCGTCTGGCCGCGGTGCTGTGACGCTCGCGAAGACTTCGTGAGCGCTCGGTACATCGGTCCTACAGACGGTTACACGCGGAAGATCGCGATCCAGATCGAGCAGTCCTCGATCTACAGCGGCATCGTCGATGTTGGACCGATTAACTATCAGTTTTTCGCCCCCGCGGACGGGACCGGTCGTTCGCTGGTCGGTGCTGTGATGCCCACGTTCGGCGTGGAGGTGGAGACCCCGCTCCAGAGCGAGCGCCGTTACACGCTGACTGAGATCGCGTTCGGACCCGAGCCGGTGGTGACGAATCTGGCGAGCCCGGGCCATTACGGTCAACGGCGTCAATCGCTCGTTCACGCGGTGGTCGGCGCGGCGATCCAGCTCGGTTGGCTGCGTCTCGACGGCACGATCCAAGATTCACTCAATGACAACCTGAACCGAGACCGGATGGCGGCGGTGCAGTTGTTGGTGTGGGAGTCAGTGTTCGAAACGCGCGAGGCACCAGAGCGGTGGAGTTTGTCGGACGGGAGCTTCACGGCTTCAATGGGCCAGACTCCGGGCGTGAAGATGGAACTGGTGACTCTCGCGGAGCACGCGACGACGATGCTGGAAGGGAACCTTCGCGTCGAGGGCCTGCGGACGATGACCACTAGGGATTCGCAGGACCGGCTGGTGATCGTGAGGACGCCGGAGCGTACACGAAGGCTGGTTCGCCGCGTCAATGGCGCGGCCGAGTACTTCGACAGTTCTGACACGAGTTCTCTGGATCCGAACGCGGCTATTCAGGGCCCGACCCCAGGGTCGCCCAACTCGGGCGGGTTCACGGTGTTCTCGCCGCCCCCGTTCCCGCCCACGTCGAACGTGGTGCCGCTGCCGCCAGCGGTCTGGCCCGGCATCGCTGCGATTATCCTCGTGGCTCTTTACCAGAGCCGAAAGCGTGCGGCCTGAGATCCATTCGAACCGGAAACGAAGCAGTATTTCATACCTTCTGAGAGGCATTTCATGAACAATTCCACTCCTGTTTGCATGGCCGCTCTTGCGATTCTTGGTTTCGGGATCGCGATCGGCGGGTGCAAGGGGCGTGCGGCCACGGTTCGCGAGACGGCCTCGGCGGTTGACGTCAATTCACGCGATTCTCGACAGCAGACGCCTCTTCACCTGGCCGCGCTCGCCGATGACGCCGACGAGGTGCGTCAGTTGGTGTCGCGTGGGGCGGTGATCGACGCGCTCGACCGCAAAAACCGCACGCCGCTGCACTCGGCGTGCGCCAAGGAACGAGTGAAGGCCGCCAGGGCGCTGATCGAGCTGGGCGCGAGCCTGAGCGTTCGTGACGACGACGGTAGCGTGCCGCTGCACTTCGCGGCCAGCAAGGGGCTTCCGGAGATCGCGCGAGCGATGCTGGACCGCAAGGCGGAGATCGACGTTCAGAACAAGCGCGGGTTCACGCCGTTGCACTACGCGGTGTTCGAGAACGAGATCGAGATGGTGCGAGTGTTGCTCGCGGCCGGGGCGGACACGACGGCTCGAGACAAGGACGGACGCACGGTGAGAGACTTGGCGGTGGTTAAGAAGCGTACGGCGATTCTGCCGCTGTTGCCGGGAAGTTAAAGGGACCAATCGCGCACGCGTGAGATTCCTCACGTTAGGGCGGTGCACTCGTCTCGCGCTTGCGCGTGGGCTTTTATCCAAAGACGAACGACCGAACCAAACGTGCTCTACCGGCGTGTAGCGGTGTACTCGGAGAAGAGCCCGAGCGAAACGGAGCGACGGACTTCCGCCAGTCCGGCCCGGGTCATCGCGTCGAGCACGCTCTCGGGCGAGACGCAGCGCTCGATGGTCTCCCAGTAGTACTTCCAGAGTTCTGACGTGCGGGGCGCACGGCCGACGACGCGGGCGGCGATGGGGAAGACGACCTTGAAGTGTGCCTTGAGCACGAGGCGTTTAAGAGCGCTGGCTGGCCTCGAGACTTCGAGCACGCACATCCGGCCGCCGGGGCGCAGGGTTCGGGCCATCTCGGAGAACGCGGCGTCAAGGTCGGAAACGTGCCGGAGCGCGTAGCCCATGGAGACAAAGTCGAAGCGGCCTGACTCGACGGGGATCGCCTCGGCGCTGGCGACGATCGTGGGGATCTGGAGCCCGTCGCGAGCGTGCTGGAGCATGGCGGTGCTGGGATCGACGCCGACGACGGTCCCCGGTGCGCCGTTGGCTTGGACAATCGCGAGAGCCTCGCGAGCGAGCAGACCAGTTCCGGTGGCGACGTCGAGCACGGACATTCCGGGCCCCAAGCCGGCTCGGCGGAGAGCCTGCCCGCGGTACCATCGTCCACTTCCGAACGAGGCGATCGACTCCATCCGGTCGTAATCCTGGGCGGTCTCGTCAAAGATCTCGCGTAAATACTCGCGTTTTTCGGTCGAATCGCGGTAGTATGGATCGAGGATCGGGTGCGGTGGGAGAGAAGTTTGAGTCACAGCGTGCTCCAATCAGGGCCAGTCTACAGGACAGGCGATGCTCCGGCAACGGCCGACGCTCGCGGGTCGGGCGCGATGGTCGCGGCGCAGACCGGCGTGCGTGTTCCGTCGTTCGTGGTGATCGCGCCAACTTTTAACAACGCGGGCACGCTCGAGGCCGTGCTGCGATCGGTCGAGGGACTCGGGTTCGCGTTGATCGTGGTGAACGACGGCTCGACTGACGCGACCTCGAAAGCTCTTGTGGCGTGGTGCGGCGAACGCGGGACAGGTGAGAATCGTAACGTGATCCACCACGATCACAACCGTGGCAAGGCGGACGCGCTGAGAACCGGGTTCGCGGAGGCTGCAAGGCTGGGCTTTTCGCACGCGATCACGATCGATACCGACGGGCAGCACGACGCGGCCGATCTTGTGAAGCTCGTAGCGATGGCGAAGAGCAACCCTGCGGCGATGGTGGTGGGGGCCCGGCCAACGGACGGCGGCGCGTACCCGATCAAGAGCCGTGTGGGGAGATCGATCTCGAACGCGCTCGTGCGAGCCGAGAGCGGGGCGCGAGTGAGCGACAGCCAGTGCGGGATGCGGGTGTACCCGCTCGCGAGCACGAGGACGCTGGCGTGTGCGGCGGGGAGGTACGGCTTCGAGACTGAGATTCTCGCGCGTGCGGCGTGGGCGGGGATCGCGCTGATTGAGGCGCCGATCCGCTGCATCTATCACGTCGCGGGCGGGCGCGTGAGTCATTTCAGGCCGGTGCGCGATTCGATGTCGGCAATCGCGATGCACGCGCGGCTGCTTCTTGCGTCGATCGGGAAACGTGCGAAGGGTCGGCGTGCGCGGAAGGCGTGCCCTGCCCCCGCGGCGTTGCGCGCGTGATGCGAGCGGACCTGGTTTCCTTGCTGCGTGCTATCGCCGCGCTCGCATCGCCGCCCACAGGCTCAGGGGCCAGACGCCCGCGAGCATGACCAGCACGCACACGATAAGCCCGACGTTGATGAGCGTTCCCAGCGAGCGCACGGCGGGGACGCTCGTGAGCACGAGCGAGCCGAAGCCGAGGATGGTGGTACTAGCGCAGACGATCATGGCGGTACAGCCGGGCGAAAACTGTCGGAGCAGCGTGCGCAGGTCCGGGCGGTTCTGGACGAGCGACGCGGCGAAGATGCCATAGTCGACGGTGATCCCCATCAAGAGCGGGAGCATGACGAGGTTAACCAAGTTGATCCGTTGCCCGACCAGCCGCATGAACACGAGCAGGCCGAGCAGGCTGATGATCGCGGGAGCGGCGGCGATCAGAGCAAGCCGCAGAGACCGGAAATGAACGAGCAGGAAGATCAAGATGGCAAGCATCGCCACGGCGAGCAGCGTCGGGACCTCGTGCTGGATCGCGGCCTCGACATCGTGGGTGATCGCAACGGTGCCGGTGACGGAAACGCCGTCGAGGCCGGTAAGCGAATCGCGGAGCGTGGAGAGCAGATCCTCGCGTGCGGCGTGGGATTCGACCGGCGCGGCGAGCACTACGGTGACGAGGCTCTCCGTCGCGGGTGCGCCAGCGAGGGCCGCATAGGGGAGGAGCATGCGACCGACCGACGAGTAGCGCGACAGATCGGCGATCGTTGGCGGCGGACCGGGCGTGAGCAGTTGGCTCAGGAATGTTGAATACGCGGCGAACGCGCTGGCGCGGAACGCGCTTGACTCTGCCGCTGTTTGGAAATCGCTGGTCACCCGTCCGGCCCAGGCAGGATCGATCTCGTGAGCGCGAGCGGCGGCGCGATCCGGATCAGGAAGGAACGACGCGAGGCTGAACGAGCCGCGCACGCCGACGGATTCCATGCGCTGGCTGGAGAGACGTTCGCGGACGCGGTGCGCGAGCCGAAGTAAGTCATCGGAAGAATCGGCGCGGAGGTGGATGAGCACCGAGTCGGCGGGGAGGCCCATCCGTCGCGTGATTTCGCGCTGCGCATCGAGCGGCGGGTTGGGTCTGGGGTGGAGCGAGGTCAGTTCTGAGTCCACGTTGGGCCGAGCACCGCCCGCGACCCATGCCGTGATGACGAGCGCGGACGCGATGGCCGTGAGCGTGACGAGCGTACGGCTGTGTCTGGTCAGCCACACGGCGAGAGACCTTGGGGCGACCCATCGCGCGGTGACGGCCTTGGATTGCCAGCCGATTCGATCGAGAAAGATCAGGGCCGCGGGCAGCACGACGAGCGTGGCGAGCCAGCACGCGAGCAGGCTGATCGATCCGATGACCGCAAAGTCGCGGAGCACCCGCACGGGCGAGAACACGATCGCCGCTAGCCCGATGACCGAGGTGATGCACGCGGCGAACATGGGAGCCTTCATGTGCGTGATCGTGAACGCCGCGGATTCGGCCGATGTGTGTCCGCGTCGGCGTGCTTGTTCGTAGTGGGCGAGGAAGTGGATGGAGTAGTCGATGCCGATGCCGCTGAGCGTGCCGCCGACAACGGCCGCGAGCGGGGTGATGCTGGGGGTAAACGCGGCGTACGCGCCGAAGCCGCAGACGAGGCCGAGCGTGACGGGGAGCATCGCGAGCAGGAAGATCCGGATCGGCTTGCGATAGAGCACGGCGAAGAGGACAACGAACGAGACGAGCGAAGAGGAGATGCCGAGGATCGAATCAGAGCGGATCGCTCCGACGTTGTAGGCGGCGATGGCGTACGCGCCAGCGAACGAGACCTTGAGCGTGCCGGGGTCGGCCTTGTTGACGCACGTTGCGACCAGCGCGGTGAGATCGCGGCAGAACTGAAGATCATCGGGACCTTTAAGGCCGGTGACGCGGATTAGCAGGGCGCGGCCGTCGGTCGAGAGCAGGAGGCCGTCGTTGCCGAACTGATCGGCGGCGAGCGCGAGGGCGGACTGGCTGAGCGTGGCGCGGAGGAACTCGTGAAGTCGAAGCGGGTCTTTGAGAATCGCCTTTCCCAGGCCTTCGGAGCCCGGGCCCGGGACCGTGAGCACGGCCTTGCTGCGCGCGAGCTGGGCCCGCATTCCTCCCGGCGTGAGTCGCTCTTTCAACTCGGTGAAGACGGAAGAGTCGAGGTAGTACAGGCCACCCGGCACGACGACGCGCTCGAAGAACTCGCGTGTTTCCGGGTCGGTACGAAATCCAACGCTGGCGACGAGCGTGCCCGCGTTCGGCTGCGCATCGATCGCGGAGCGGAGCCTCTCTGCAAAGGCCACGAGGGGCGCGGGGTCGTTGGACGTCGCCTCGGGCGAGAGTTCGGCGAAGACGAGCAGATCGTTCACCACGGGAAAGTCGTGCATCACACGGCTCATCGCGGCGACGCTCGGGTCGCGCGCGTCGAGCAATTTTTGGAGTGACGCTTCGGGGCGCAGCCGCAGCATGGACAGGCCCGCGATGAGCGTGACCAGCGCGGCCAGCGTGAGCACGAGGGCCGGTCGTCGAACAACGAACGGCAGCGGCGCGGGCGGACGAAGTGCGTTCATGGCAGCTTTCGCGCCCGAAACGGCGGCGTGAATGCGGACTCCGGCGCCGCGTTGACGCTGAGGGTGCGGGTGATGATTGTCATCCGGCCCGAGCTGCTGACGGCGTGGATCTCAAGCGGCCAGGTGACGCCTTCGAGTTCGTGATAGTCCGACATTTCCAGCGAGAACACGCTCTTGCCGGTTGGATCGATGACGTCGGCTCGCGTGGTTGTGAGCGTTGATCGCGCGACGACGGTGCGGAGGACTCGACCCGCGGCGAGCGATCGCGTTGTGATGAGCGTGTCGCCCATCACCATCGGCGGCGCGACCTCGGTCGCCTTCGCGTCCGCGCGCTCGCGCACAATGTCGTTCGGAACAGCGCGACCCCACAGCACAGCCATCCAGTCGGGTAAGGCTTCGGATGTTCTCGCGAGCGAATCCGAGAGTGGCGAGGGAGCTTCGTTTGGCTGGTTGCTCGTGGGCGTTGTGGCGGTCGGTTCTTCGGCGGAATAGAGCCAAACTCCTTCGGGAACGACGGTGAGATCGAAGACGGCCTGGCCGAGCTTCCAGGCTCGCACGCGAGCGCGATCGGGTGGCTGCATGACGTACGCCGCTTCGAACCGCACGTTGCCGTGCGTCGGATCGTCGAGAACGAGTTCGCCGCGGCCTGAGAGCGTGCGGATCTGCGCCATCCGGTTCTGCATGGTCGCGATGGACGCTCGAGCGTCCGTCGGCGCGTACGTTGGGAGCGGCTTTGAAACGCAGCCCGATAGGGGAGCGAGCGCGAGGATCGCGGTAACGCAGAGCGAGCCGGTCGTGTCGCGAAGGTTCATGGTTCTTCCAAGGCGGCGCGGAGGACTTTGCCGCTGGCCGAGCGGGGGAGTGAGGGCGCAAGTTCGATGATGCGTGGGAGCTTGCCAGCGGCGAGGCGGCCGCGCGCGAAACTGCGCAGGGAATCTTCCGTCGGCGGCGCGGCCGGATCGCGGGGGACGATGATCGCGCGCAGACGATCGACCGTGCAGCTCTGGCGCATCGGCAAAACAAGGCATTCCGCGACTCCCGCGTGTTCCTGAAAGACAGCCTCGACTTCGAGCGGGTTGACCTTGAGCCCGCCGGTATCGATCAGCAAGCGGCGGCGGCCCGTGATCGTGACGCGGCCTTGGAGATCGACGCGGCCCAGGTCTCCGGTGACGAAGTGACCGTGCTCCATCGGAGCGGGCTCTCCGACGTACCCGCAGAGCATCGACGGAGAGTGGACCAGCAGCTCGCCCTCCGCGCCCTCGGGCGCGCCCGCGCGCGAATCCGGGTCCACGACCAGGATCGACACGCTGCGCATGGGGCGGCCGACGCAGCTGGCGTCGAAGTTCGCATCGCGCGGATCGTTGAACGTGACGGACCCGATCTCGGTCATCCCGTAGACCTGGCCGATTTTGAGCGAGCAGTGCTGGGTGAATTGATCGCGGACCGACGCGGGGAGCGGTGCGCCGGCCGAGTAGATCAATCGAAGCGTCCTCATGCTTGCGACTGGAGAGTTTGTGCCGCAGAGGATTTCGATCATCGCGGGTACCGCCGGGAGGATGGAGATGTGGAACCCGGCAAGCCGCGCGAGTGATGCGAGGTCCATCCCGTCGGTGAGAACGACCGATGCTCCAGCCGTCAGCGGGCCGAGCAGCCCGTGCTCGAGGCCGTAGGAATGCGTCAGCGGAACAGCGGCGAGCACGCGGTCGTGCCTGGTCAATCCGATGGCTTCGACCATGTCTCGCGCGACCGCATCGAGCGATTCAACGGATCGATGGACGATCTTCGGAGCGGACGTCGTCCCTGAGCTTGCAAGAAGAATGCCGGTCGAAGGCGTTTGCCGGGTGAACTGTGCGAGATCTTTGGGAGATAAGGCGATCGCGAAGTGTGTCGCAGAGTTCTCTGTGCCGAGAACTCGCGGCGTCAGGGATTCAGCGTCAACGCGACCGCGGACTGTGGTCACGATCGTCTTCGCGCCCGACTCGATCACGAGCCGATCTACTTCGAGCTTTGGAACGGCCGGGGACACCGGGAAAACTGAAACTTTCACCACGAGCGCTGCGAGGAACCAGATCGCGAAGTCGACGACGTTCGCGCATTGAAGGATCATCGGCCTTCGATCAGCAGCGATGACGAAGAGGTGGTCCGCCGCTTCAGTGACTCGCTGCCAAAGTTCCGCATACGAGAGCCCATCGCCGGACCGAGCGTCGATGTACGCGGGGTGGTTCGGCCTGTCTTGCGCGGTGCGCGCGATCGCTCGAAGAAGTTCCGAGGCGTCGGTTTCGGCGGTGCGAGAATGGATCTTCAACCTCCGGGTTCTGGTCAGCAACGCTCACATGCTCGCGGCCAACTCTGGGTGTGCTCGCTCGTGCGTTCGTTCCGGCGACGGCGCGACAGGACGCTCACGCAGGAGTGAGAAGCTGCGCCGGTGCGGCACGAGCGGGACGTGCTCCTGGAGTTGTACGCAGACCTCGAAGAACTTGAGCCGCCAGCGGAGCGACCATACGGGCCTCGGGAAGACCTGCCCGGCGAGGATCGAGATGATCGCCGCGTGGACGCGCACCGGGCCGGTGCCGTTCATGAACAGTTCGCGGAACGAGTGCTTGTAGTACATTCGGATGAGATTCCAGAAGACCGAAGTGCTGCCCTTGATGAACGTTCGGTACTGATGCTGGGCACGCGAGGGCGAGATCGTGCCGCGGAACATGGCATCGGCGAGCGTCGCGGCGTGGTTACCTCCCATCATCGCGAGAGTCACGCCGGTCGAGAAGATTGGGTCGAGGAAACAGCCCGCGTCGCCGACCATAAAATAGCCGGGCCCGGCGAAGGGCTCGCAGGTGTAGCTGAAGTCCGACAGCACCCGGTTGTCCGTGCTGCCGACGGCGTTGCGCATGCGATGACGGACCACGGGGCAGCGTGCGATCGCCCACTGAAGGATCTTGTTGGCGGGCACGCCGAGCTCGCGCACGAAGGAGGGGCGCGTCACGAAGCCCACGCTGGTCTTGTCGGTGCCGATGCCGATGAGCCAGAACCACCCCTCGTCGGTCATGATGATCCCGGGGTGGCCGCCGTCCTCGCCTTCGAGACGCTCGACGCCGTCGAAGTGCTCAAAATACGCGACTTTCTGGAGCTCGGGCTCGTCAAACGTGCGGCGCTGGCCGAGGTGTCGGCCCACAACCGTGCCGTGCCCGCTGGCGTCGATAAGCAGTCGCCCATGAACCGGACCGCGGTCGGTGTCGATGGTGACGGCTCCATCGCGCAGCTCGCGGATCGCGCGTGCGGGTCGGTCCTCGAAGATCATCGCGCCAGCTTTGCGCGCCTCGTTGAGCAGCATCGCGTCAAAGTGCGAGCGTTCGACGTTGAACACCGGGAACCCGGGGAGAAGCCCGTCGGTGAAGCGGAATCGCCGCGTGTTGAAGTCGTCGCCGAAGCCGAACTCGGCACCGTACTTCGGAACGTGCGGGAGAGCGCGCACCGCCACTTCGAGCCCCAGTTCCTTGATCAGCGGCATGTTGCGGGGCAGGATCGACTCGCCGATGTGAAAGCGAGGGTGCTGGTCCTTCTCCAGCACGCAAACCCGGTAGCCGTCGCGCGCGAGGCGGAGTGCGGCGATGGAACCTGCCGGGCCGCCGCCAATCACGATGACGTCGTGCCGTTCGTGGGTCATAGGTACTTCCTCCTGGTCATCGACGAGGTTCTTGACGAGCCCGCAGAGGTTGTCAAGGCGGTCTTTCTGGCCACCCTTGCCACCGCTTCGATCTCCACCAGCAGCTCACTCCTGCAGAGCTGCGCTGGGAGAATCTCGATCGTTTGCGAATCGGGAAACGAACGCCGCGACCACTCGCGGACGCTTTGTTCGTCCTCGGCTCTCGCCATGTAGATCCGGGCGTGGTCGACGCGGCGGGGGGGAACGATCAGCCCGTCGGTGTCGGCGTGCTCGATCACGCGAGAGATGTTGTTGATCGTCGCGTCCCACTGTGCGCGGGCGTCCCCGTCGTGCACGCTCTCTTCTCCGATGACGGCCGCGGTGCCGGAGATGAGAAGCGTGCGGTCTTCATCGTTGATCGCCGTGGCACGCGCAAAGCATGGCGGGACACGGCCCCAGCGCGACGAGTAGTGATACGCGGGGATCTGGGCAGGATTCTCGACTGAGATGCCCGCCCGCTCCATCGCGAGCGCGTGAATGAACAGATCCGTCCCGAGATGGCCCACGCCCGAAGCCGCGGGAGCGTTTGCGGCGATGCCCGCCTTTCCTCTGTGCAAGTCGGAGAGAGCGGAAAAACGGCCTGCGTTGAAGGTCATATAGCGCGCTTCCCCCCCGGCCATACGGTCGTGGATCCCCGGGATGAAGTTCCACATTCGAACGACGTGGCGGTGCGCAGGGGCTTGGAGTGCGCTGTCATGTAGCGCCGACCGAACGAGCGCGTAAGCAGACGCGGTCAGATCGCCGAAGCGACCATCTCGAACTTGCCGCGCGCCTTGGACTCGCACACTGACCAGCGTGGCCACAGGCCCGCGCCGGATCCGCGCCGTCATCTGCTGGGTCGAAGTCTCAGGGCACACAAACTCTGCGGGCGTGATCTCATCATCGAGCCACGATTCCAGCCAGGGAGGTGGCGCAAGCTCGTCCGTCGGTTCGAACGTCTGCGGCAAAGCATCGAGATGGCGAGCGTGCGTCGTCATGCGAGGAGTTGGGCGGTATCGTACCGCGAACCCGGCCGGGCGTTCGGTCCTGACTCAACTTCAACCGCGATCCCTGTCGCGATTCCTCCCCAGTCGGTCGCGAGCACGGTGAACGAGCCGGTGTTCGTTTGGTCGTGCGGGAATAGCGCCCCCCGAGGTCTCACGCCGAGGCAGGCCGTCGCGAGGCTCGCGAGCGGGGTCGCCGAATAAAGCTCACCAACGTGACGGTAGACGCTGCCGAGATTTCCTCCGCACTCGGCCGCTTTGATCCCGCTGGCCTCGGCCTCGTCGAGCCAGGTCCCGCTAGCCGATCCAAGAATGTTGGTGGGCCTACCGAGTTCGACCAGCGCCCCTGCAACCGCCGCGGGCAAGCTCTCTCGTGAGGCCGTGCGCGACGCACTGCCCATGACGGTCGCGTATCGCTTCGCGCCACGCTCGCGTGCGGCTTCCGCGGATTCGAGCAGTATCGCGACTGACCCGGGAGAGCTTTGAAATCCTGACGGCAAGGGAGCGTGCGCGAAGTCGCCCTTGAGCGCTTGCAGCCCGCACGCCGTGTAGGCGCGGTCGATGACGGCCTGAGTTTCTTCGGTCGCGGCGACCAGGACTCGATTGCAATCGCCATTGCGGATCCGAAGCCACGCCAATCGCAGCGCGTCGAGCCCCGAGGTTCGTGTGCCGATAATCGTTTGGCATCCGCCGCAGATCCCGAACGCCGCGCTGACATGGGCCGCGGCCGCGTTCGGCACACCCTCCGCGAACAGCATCGGATTGGCCGCAAGGATCCCTTCACGCACGATCTGTTGGTAGTACTCCAAGCAGTAGTGTGGAGAGCCGTGCATGCTGGCCAGTATGGCCGACATGGCCGAGAGCGCCACAGGCTGATCGGAGAGCCCCGCGTCCGCGAGCGCGAGAGTCGCTGCGGCCACGGTCATCTTGACGCACGGGCTCATCCGCCGGGCGCGCCGGACGGTGATAAGCGAGTCCAATGTCACGTCGTCGATCACGCGGTGATCGGCGGATCGAGCCATGTCCGACGCGGCCCCGTTCTCCTTCACGAAGACTCGTTGTGCGAGCGCGTCAAGCGTGCAGATGCCCGGGAGAACGACGCCGAGTCCTGTGATGCACACCTCGTGCGGTTCGATGCTGCGCACGACGTGAAGTGAGACGTCGTTCACGGTCCGCGCACGCGCGCCCGGGGGTAACAGGACGACGCACGTGTTGGCTCCGCCGAACCCGAGCGAGGTGTTTAGCGTGGCGCGGATTGGACGAGGCTCCGCGACGCCGACGCTCAGCCGGAGCGAGGGGTACTCGACCTCTTCGCGTGAGACGTTCGCGCACGGCGGGACGACCTGATCGCGCAGCGCGAGTGACGACAAGATCAATTCCACCGCGCCCGCCCCGCCCAGCGTGTGCCCGAGGTGGCTCTTGAAACCAACCACCGGCACCTCGGCCGTTCTCGCCCCCAAGGTCGCGGACATTGCGATGTACTCCGACGCGTCGTTGTCAGGCGTGCCTGTTGCGTGCGCCGCGATCATGTCGATGTCCCAAGACGTGAGCGAGGCGCGTGCGATCGCGTCGCTCATCGCGCGGATTGCGCCGAGGCCCTCGGGATGCGGCTTGGTCAGGTGGTAGGCGTCGGCCGATTCACCCCACCCCGCGACCACCGCGTGCGGCACGGTCCCTCGACCAGCCGCGTCGCCATGCCGTTCGAGCACGACAACCCCGTACCCCTCGGCCAGCTTCATCCCCTCGCGGCTCTTTGCAAATGGGCGCAGAGGCCCCTGCGCCACGACACGCAGCGCGTTGAACCCGCCCCACGCGTACTCGCTGATCGTGTCGTACCCGCCAGCCACCACAAGATCCGCAGCGCCGGTTTGCAGGAGCGTCACTCCCAGCGCGATTGCGCCCAGACTCGACGAGCACGCGGAGCAGGTCGTTGCGGAACCGCCGCCGAGCCCCAGATCGGCCGTCGCGTGCGCGGCGGTAGCGCCCGCGAGAAAATGCCGAAGTTCCTCGGGGTTGTCGGTACGCAGGAACCTGCCACCGGCGCGGATGCCGTGCAGCGTCGTGCCGAGCATCGTTGCGCAGCGTTCGGGGCGATACGGGAGTGAGTCCTCAGCGCCAGCCATGCGCAGAGCTTGCCGCACCGCGTACCGCAAGTACCGCGTCTCGCGTGGGAGCTGCGGCTCAAACTCCGGCGGAAGCTCGGGGGCCTGACCGCCGTCACGGTCAAGTGGCAGCACCGCCTCCATCGCGCTCATCAGACCCGAACCGCATCGGCCCGCGAGCACCTCGCGCCAGACAGTCTCGGCGTCGAGCCCCAGCGATGAAACCAGGCCGAACCCGGTGATCACAATCGGTTCGCGCGAGCACCGCGGCCCTGATTCACTCCACATCGGCGCGGTCCTCTTCGAAGGCTGGCGTCAGCACGAGCCACTGCTCTGGGTCGAGAACAACCATCGCTTCGATCGCCCGGCCCACGGCCTTCGCTCCCTCCTCGATCGCGGATGCCGCGTCGATGTCGTCTCGCAGCACGATCGCCTCGCTCATGCGAAGCACGAACCGATGACGCCCCCGTCCTTTCACGCCACTCCGAGTCGTGCTTACCGGGATGATCGGACTGCCGGTCAGATGCGCGAGCCGGATCGGCCCCAGCGGGAGCCGCAGGTGCCCGCCGCGGAACGGCACGACCTGCGAGCGCTGCCCGGGCATGGCGCGGTCACCCTGCATCACGACGACCTCGTCACGCAGGAGCGCATCGCGCAGCCGGAGCCACGCGTCCCAACCGTCGTCGATGGCGGCTTCGTGCACGCCGAGTATCTGCCGGAAGTGAGATCGCAGCGACTCAAACAGCGCCGAGCCATCGCGCTTGAATACCACATGCACGTTCCGCTCGGGCACGGTGAGCCTGGCTAGGCCGACCTCGAACGAGCCCATGTGCGCGGTCACGATCACGCAGCCGCGTTTGAGCGCGCGGCACGCGTCGTACCCCTCGCGTCCTTCGACCTTCTCGATGAGCGCGAGCAACTCGGCCGCGGATCGTCGCTGCGATCGACCCATGTCCGCGACAAAGTCGTAAAAGTTCCCAACCACCGCGAGCGAAAAGCGAAACGCTTGAAGCCATGAGAGCTTTCGGACCATGATCCGCTCGGCGTTCGCACGCGTGCCGCGACGAACGCGAGGCGAGCAGGCAACGGTCAGAACCACGGCAAGCGGCCGGAGCAGCTCGAGAACCCACGGCGCACGCCGCGAAAGCCCGAACAACGCCCCGAGCCAAACGCGGACCAGCATCCCCTGGGCTGTTCCCGCGGCAGAGGTGGTGCGATGGGCAACCGCTGGCGGCGATTGAAGTTCGACGACGGGTCGGTTCACGCGATGGTCCCTTGCCCGTTCAGCGTACGAGCTTTGCATCGAAAGGCCTCACCAGGCGGGCGTCGGTCGGGGCGCGGAGATCAAGCTGGTCGTCGTCGATGCCCTTGCTCACGGCGATCGACGAGAACCGGATTGTCGTGCGTTCGCCGTCGGGATCGGTCACCTCGAAGACCAGCACGGTGCCACGCTCGGCATCCAGCAGCACACGCACCGAGCCCACGTGCTTGCGAAGGTCCGACGAGATTGGTGTCAGCTTGACGCCCAGCCTCTGCTCCGCGGCCTGCAGCGGCGCCATCCCTTCGCACGCGTCCGGCGCGATCGTGAACATCGCGCGAAGTGTTTCCAGCTTCGGCAGCGGCGTGGCCGCCATCGAAGCCAGCCCGCGCTCGATCGAGTACTCCTCGATCACGTTGCTTTTCACGTAGTACACCCGCATGCTCGCCTGATCGATGCGCATCCGCGTCGCGTCGGGCTCGGTGGTGGACCAGAGCGTGACGCCGCCCTTGGCGATCACCTCGCCCTTGCTCACCAGCGGCTCGACCAGCAGTGAGGAGTGTTTCACCTGCTCGAACTTCGCACGCACGTCGGTGATCTTGGCGGCCTTGGCGTCGATCTCGGCGAGTTGACGATCGAAATCCGTGAGGGACTTAGAATCGGTCGAGGTCGTCAAAGGTGCCGCATCAAAGGTCGGAGGTTCCGCGATCGCAACCAGAACCGTTTCGTTGCGTGCCGCAGGGACGACGCTCGCAAGCGATGAGCCGCTGGTCGATCCAAGCAACGTGCCGGTAAGCACGAGCAGGCTAGCGCGGAACCCCGATCGATGTATAGATGTGGTTCGACGACCACGACCCGCTTCCGCTTCCGGGCGATCACACGGTTGATCGAGCCTGCGATTCGTGGGAAAGTTCAGGTCCATGGAGGTGAATAGTAACCGTTCCGGACGCGACGCAGATCCCCTCGACCTCGGCCGCGACGTCGTACTGGTGCAGGCCCCCCAGTGTGTTGCGGACCACCGTGCGGAGAGCGATCTGTGCCGGGGGCTTGACCGCGTGCATGAAACGCACGTCCACGTGCGCCAGATGACCGCCGCGCTGGTTCCCCGCAAGATTACGGGCGGCGTCCGCGCCCGACGCCGCGGTGAGCCCCGCCAGCTGCGCGAGCGCTTCGGAGATCAGCACGCCGGGCACGATCGGCCTGCCCGGGAAGTGGCCCGTCAGAAAAAACTCGTCCCCCATCACCCGCCAGATCCCGTCGGCGCGGCGGCCCGGATCGATCGAGCGCACTTCGGAGACAAACCGAAACGAGGGACCGTGTGGCAACGCGGTCAACCACTCCACGCCGCTCCGCACGCTGGACGCCGGTGCTTCAACCGGCCGGGCGTGCTCGCGCGTCTGCTCAACGAACGCCACCAAGGTGCCAACGGTTTGAAACGCCGACTTGCTGACCTTGTCGCTCGTGAGCTGAACGCCGAACTCCTTTTCAAGGCTCGTCAGCACCAGCAGGATGTCGATGGAATCCATGTCCATGTCGCCGCCGATGAGCACGGTCTGCTCGCTGATCGCCGCGGACGGCCCGAGCTTGAGATCACGGCGCAAGAGCGAAGAGATTCGATCAAGAAGAGCTTGGTCCACAGCGTCGCTCGGCCTCACAAAGAAAAACCAACGCCGCCCCGCGTGGACGGTCATTTCAGCACGCAGGCTACCCGTTTCGGCGGTCCGGGTCAATGAGCGATAGGCTTCAGGCCAACATCCTAAAGCCCATCGAGCAGCCTCGCCCAGACGCTCGGCCTTCTCGGCGAGCTTCCACAGACCCCCGGTCCACCATGAGCACCGCGTTCTACAACCTCTGCAAGCTCGGATGCACGTTCGTGAAGCTTCAATGCGTGCGCGAGTTCGTGCTCGCGCCCGAGCGGGCGCATAGACCCGGCGGGTTCATCCTGGCCTGCACGCACCTCAGCCATCTCGAGCCGATCATCGTGTCTTGCGCCGTTCGCCGCCATGTGCGATGGATGGCCCGCATCGAGTTCTATAAAGCGCGGTGGGGGGCCTCGATGCTGAACTGGGGAGGGGCTTTCCCGGTCGATCGATTTGGGTTTTCACTGCCCGCCGTACGCAACGCGATCCGGCTCGCGTCGCAGGGCGAGGTCGTCGGGATCTTTCCTGAGGGCGAAGTCTCCAAGGGCGAGCGCTCGGCCCTGCGCGGCGCGGCGATCAAACGCGGCGTCTGCGCCGTCGCCATTCACGCGAAGGTTCCCGTGGTCCCCGTCGTCGTGCTCGGCACGGACAAACTCAACCGTGTGCCGCCCTGGCTGCCATTCAAACGAGCCCGCGTTTGGATCGCGTTCGGAAACGAAATCGTGCCTGACCTCGCATTGCACCGCCGAGCGGCTCGCTTCGAGATGGCCGACCGGCTCCGCGCTGAGTACGTTCGCACCTACCGCGAATTGCTTCAGGCCGCGGGCCTACGCGATGATCAGGTCCCGTAGAAGCGCCCCTGAACCGACCCAGCGACTGAACCGATCGTCTCCGCCGTGCCAGGCCTACTCGATGAACGAGCTTCTTATCAAACTTCGGAGTTCGCACCGCTCGTGAGCGATCTTTTCTACCAAATTATCCGCACGCTCGGCACGCCCGCCTTCTGGGTGAGCAGCTCGCCAGTGGTCCTCGGCCTCGAGAACCTGCCGCGGCAAGGCCCCTTCATCCTCGCGGCGAGTCACACCTCGCCCTACGACGTGCCGTTGCTTATCCGGCACTCACCCCGCCCGCTCGACTTTGTAAGCATCGTTGAGGTCTTTCGTAACCCGCTCGTCGCGTGGTTCTACGGCTCGCTCAACGCGTTCCCGCTCGACCGAGGCCGGGCCGATTCCAAGACGGTGCGCGTGATCCTCGATCGCCTCGGCCGCGGGCGCGTCGTCGCGATGTTCCCCGAGGGCGGCTTCCGTCGCGGCGCCGATTCCGTGTTTGTCTCTCGAAAAATCAAGCCCGGGACCGCCCGACTCGCGGCCATCGCCGCGGTCCCGATCGTCCCCTGCGTCATCATCAACTCCGAGGCCTACTCACGCATCGCAAGCTGGCTCCCGCTCCGTCGCACGCGTTACGGCCTGATCTTCGGCCCGCCGCTCGCCGCGCGCGATGACCCCGCGCTCGTCGAGTCCATGCTTGTCGATGCGCTGCTCGCGCTCCACGACCGTCTCACTCAGGAACTCAAGTAGGATCTGCCTATGGCCGGACTCTTCGACGGAACAAACCTGCAACGCCCCGTGACTTGCGAGCTCTGCGGCACACCGCTCGAACGCTGCAAATGTCCGCGCAACACCGCCGGTAAGCTCACGCCCCCCAAGCTCCAGCTCGCGCGCGTGCGCCGCGAGAAGCGGCGCGGCAAGCTCGTCACCGTGATCGCGGGCCTCGACCCCGCCGCGACCGATCTCCCCGCGTTGCTCAAAGAACTCCGCACCACGCTCGGCACCGGCGGCACGATCGCCCAGAACGAGATCGAAGTCCAGGGCGACCACCGCGAGAAGATTCTCGCCAATCTCATCGCGAAGGGTTATCCAGCCAAGGGCTCGGGCGGATGAAGTGAGCACGATCGAAAGCTGCCATCAGCTGCGCCGGGCCGTCATCCCGCGCCACACGCTGACCAGAACGATGGAGATCGGCAGCATCGCGAGCCACGCGAACCCCGAGCTCGATCCCTCCGCCTGCGCGTTCGCTTCAACAGCCTTGGTCGGCGTGTGAGACGCTTCGACCACTGCCTTTGGCGATCCCTTCAGCGTCCTCAAGTACGCCACCACGTCGCGTACCTCGCGCGCAGAAAGGAACTGAGCCATCGGCAGCATCGTCGACACCGCGCCGTACCCGGGCGCGACGACCGCGTTAGGTTCCACGATCGACTCGACGAGCTTGTCCGCCGTCAATCTCGACGCCACCGCCGACAGATTCGGCCCCGCGTTGCCGCCCGTATCCCCGACCACGTGGCACCGCACGCACTCGGCCGACCCGTGATGCAGGAAAATCTCTCGTCCAAGAAATGCATCACCACCGTTGCGCAGCAGCCCGCCGCTGTACCCCGCGGGGCGATTGGGTGCCACACCGAACGGCGCGACCGCACGCCGCGTCTCCGACTCGGCTGGCAACTTCATCGCCGCCTCGTACACGTCCAGCGCCACCGCCCCGCCCAGCAGCCCGGCTTGCAACCGGTCCGTCAGCGCCGACAGCGCGTGACCGGCCTCGGGCGTCGAGATCGATCCAAGAATCTTCACCGCACGTTGCCGATCAACAACATCACCAGATCCCGCCGATTTGGCGAGAAACTCCACCGCCTCGGCCGGGCTGGACTTCGCAAGAATCTCCTCGGCCTTGCCGCGCAACACTCCGCGAGTGTCCGTGCTCAAGAGCGCCTTGGACGATGAGGCCGCCGCTTCGGGCGAGCGCCGCGACAACTCATCCAGCAGCGCCACACGGTCGTCCGAAGCGATCTTGTCGTCAAGAATCTGCGCCGACACGTCCGCCACCGTCGACGCGTGCCGCGCTTGCAGACGCCGGGCCCGCGCCAGCACCCCCGGCATTTCCTTCGCCGATTCGAGCACCGCCTCGATCCGCGACTTCACCGCGTCCGCCGCCGCCGCGACCGATCGGCCCGGCAGATTGGCCCAGTTCCCCCACACGCCCTCACGCTTTAAGGGACGATCCCACGCTTCGACCACGTCCAGCGCGAGCTCTCGCCATTCCGGCGCGATCTCGGCCCGGGCCGCGAACGCGACCAACCGCGCCGCGCACTCGTCGGTCCCAACCAGCACGTTCGCCTCGATCGCACGCCGTAGCAACGGCTCGATCGCACGCTCCACCTCGATCGGCTTGTCAAGCAAGCTCGCGAGCACGGTCATCCCTGACTTAACCCGATTGTCGTACACCGCGCGAGCCGCTTCCACGGCCACCGTCGCGTCCGCGTCATTCAAGAACCGACCGACCGCCTCGTGGTTCAACCGGCGCAACACCACCACCGCGCCAAGCCGCCCCGCCGCGTTCAAACCGCTGGCCCGGCTCGCGATCGCATCCGCCACTCCCGCGCTGCGCTCGCCGATCATCGTCAACGCGTAGACCAGCCCGTTCCGCAGCACGAGATCCGCGTTGTTGTTCTTCTCCAGCGCCGCGAGCAGAACCTCGACCGACGAAGAGTTTCCAAGCTTTCCGAGCGCGATCGCCGCGTACATCCGCGTCCGTTCCGAGAGATCCTCCAGCAAAGACACGTACCGGGCCGAGCCCGCCGTGGATTCCTTGCCACCGACATCGCCCAGAACTTTCAACGCCTGGGCGCGAACCTCCGTGTCACCATCGTCCAGCAGGCTCCGCAAGGCCGCAGCCGCGGAATCATCAGCCCGCGCGATCTGTCCGAGCGCCCACATCGCGTGCACGCGCTTCACGATCCTGGCCTCTTTCGAACTCGCGATCGCTGCCAACCGATCGACCACCGCGTGCCCGCGCTTGGCCAGCTCGTACTGCGCTTCAAGCCGCGCGCGCTGATCGCGGTGCCCCAACAATTCAAGCAACTCCGCCTCCGGCCTCGAGGCGAACCCGGCCTTGAACATCGCCCGCACCTGCTGGATCGCGGCCGCCTCGCCAGCGTCCGCGTGTACCGATTTGTTCGTGATCGTGAAAACGTTCCCGTTAGGGTTGGGCTGCCACCCGCCGCCCCAGTCGCTCAGGTACAGCCGCCCGTCGTACCCCCACGCGATGTCCGTGACCGTCGTCCCGCGATAAAACTCCTGGTGATCGGCGAGCGTGAACCCGGCCCCGCGCGGCACGCAGCGGAACGAGTGCACCTTCGCCCCTGAACCATAGAAATCCACGAGAAAAAGGCACCCGTCGTACGCGCGCGACTCGCCCGTCCCGGGGTACAACGCCATGCCCGATGGCCCGTCGCCCAGGTACTCCACCGGCGGCAGCGACCACGCTGGCCGGGCCGGGCCCGACACGTCCTTGAGCGTCTTCCACATCGCTTCACGGTTCCAAGGCCCGCGCGACGGCAGCGACTGCACGTCCTGCCGCCAGCCCGAATCGCCGCCCTCGACCACGTGTACCACTCGCGCCCGATCGCCCGAATCGCAGTTGTTGTCGCCGGTGAACAGCTCGCCCATCTCGTCAAACGCTAGCTCCTGCGGGTTCCGCAGCCCGTCGTAGAAAAGCTCGAGCCCCGTGCCGTCGGGCCAGCACCGGAAGACCCCGCCGCGATCAGAACCCACCAGGTGCTTGCCCTCTTTGGTGGTCACGTTGTACCCGCGATCGCCCATCGAAAAATAAATCCGCCCGTCAGGGCCGTTCACCAGCCCGTGCAGGTCGTGGCCGTAAAAGCACCAGCGCACGCCGTACCCGAAGGACAAGCTGTCGCGTGTTTGCGCCACAAAGGGATCCGCCCCCGGCTTGAGCGCCCACAAGTTGGGGATGCAGGTGTAGTACAGCGTCTCGTTGCGCCACAGCACGCCCGCGCCGATCCCGTCTAACTCGTTGTTGAACCCGCCCGCGAAGACCCCCGCCCAGTCCGCCACGCCCTTGCCAGCGGTGTCGCGCAGCACGCGCACACGCTCCTCGGTCTTGCTGAAATAATCTGGCGCGAACGCGCCCTGCGCAACCCACCGCTTGATCTGGGCCCGGCGGTCCTCCACCGATTTCATCTGCAGGTCTTCTTCCACCGCGTTCAGGTGCCCGATCTGCCTCGTATCCTGCACCGCGTTCCCCGCCCGGTCCGATTCCGCAACGTACACGTTCCCCTGCCAATCCAGCGTCAACGACACCGGGTTCCTCGTCATCCCCTTCGCGGCCCACGGCGTCGCCACGCGCTCCTGCCCGTCCTTCACAAACGTGGGGGGGTCGGCCAGCGCCGTCCCCGAAAGAGCGAGCCCCAAGACAGCGAGCCCAGATAGCGCCAGGGGCACCCCGATCGACCAGCGCGTGCGCTCGCCTGCGCGCCCGGGAATTGTTGAAAACAATCCACAAGCGAATTGCCCGACAGCCCGGGCCACAAGATGACCGATGAAATGATGGCTCATGCTTCGAAAAGTGTACGACTTGCAATCTCCGCCCCGCACGCTGCCGTCCGGGTATTCTTGACCACTCGCGCTAGCGCAAGATTCAGCCCGGTAACGGATCGCTCCGGACACCATCGAACCGCACGAGGCCCGGCACTCGGGCCCACACTTGGGAGTTTCACGAATGGAAATCGGAATCATTGGCCTCGGAAAAATGGGCGCGAACATGGCCGAACGTCTGGCCCGCGGCAAGCACCGCGTCGTCGCCTTTGACCGCACCCCCGCGGCCGTCGCCGACGCCAAAGCTCGCGGGGCCGTGCCCGCCAACTCCTTCGACGAACTCATCGGCCAGCTCAAGAGCCCCCGCGCCGTGTGGATGATGATCCCCTCCGGAGCTCCCGTCGATTCCACCATCGCCGAACTGCTCCCCAAGATGTCCAAGGGCGACACCTTCATCGACGGCGGGAACTCCAACTACCAAGACTCCATCCGCCGTGGCAAAGACCTAAAGGCCAAGGGCTTCAACTACATCGACGTCGGCACCAGCGGCGGGATCTGGGGCCTGAAAGAAGGCTACAGCCTTATGATCGGCGGCGAAAATGATGCCGTTGATCGCCTCCGCCCAGTCTTTGAAACACTCGCACCCTCACCCACCACCGGCTGGGGGCACGTCGGCCCGAGCGGCGCGGGGCACTTTGTGAAGATGGTCCACAACGGCATCGAGTACGGCATGATGCAGGCCTATGCCGAGGGCTTCGCGATCATGAACAAAAAAACCGAACTCAAGCTCGACCTGACCCAGATCTCGCAGATCTGGCAAGTCGGCAGCGTGGTCCGCTCGTGGCTTCTCGATCTCACGGTCGCCGCCCTCAAAGCCAACCCGACCCTCGAAGGCATCAAGCCGATCGTTTCGGATTCTGGCGAAGGCCGCTGGACGGCTAAGGAAGCCATCGACCTCGGTGTCGCCGCGCCCGTCATCTCGCTCGCGCTCCAGGCTCGCTTCATGTCACAAGACGATAACTCGTACTCCGACCGCATGCTCGCGGTCATGCGCAACCAGTTCGGCGGCCACGCCGTCACCAAAGGCCCGGGGCACTAAGCACAATCATGACCAATAGCCACGCCCAACCACATCTTCTCATGGTCTTCGGCGCAACCGGCGACCTGGCCCACCGCAAGGTTCTCCCGGCGCTGTACCGACTCGCCAGCGACCCGCGCCAGGCCGAGCCGCACGCGATCCTGGGTGTCGCTCGCGCCAAACTCACCGACGCCGAGTACCGAGCCCAGGCCTGCGCAGCCCTCGTCGCCTCCGGCATCGACCAGGCCGGGGCTCAACGCTGGTGCGACACTCGCCTCTCCTTCCAATCTTTGGGCGACTCTTCGCCAGCCGCGTACCGCGAGCTGGGCGCACGCATCCAGAGGATCGAGGCCGAGCGAAAGCTCCCCGGCAACCGCGCTTTCTACCTCGCTCTCCCGCTCCCGGCCTTCGCACCGACCGTGCAATCACTCGGCGATGCAGGCCTGAACAAGAGTGCCGGCTGGACTCGTCTGGTCATCGAGAAGCCCTTCGGCAACGACCTCGAATCCGCCAAGGCCTTGAACACGCTCATCCACAAGTTCTACGAAGAGTCCAGCGTCTACCGCCTCGACCACTACCTCGGCAAAGAGAGCGTTCAGAACCTGCTCGCGTTCCGCTTCGGCAACGCCCTGTGGGAGCCGCTCTGGAACCGCGACCGCGTCGAAAAGGTCGAGATCACCGTCGCCGAGTCCATCGGCATCGAAGGCCGCGGCGCGTTCTACGAAGGCGCCGGTGCCCTTCGCGATTTCATCCAGAACCACATCACGCAGTTGCTGTGCCTGACCGCCATGGAACCGCCCGCCGCTCTCGAAGCCGACCAGATCGCCAACGAGAAAATCAAAGTCCTTCGCGCCATCCGCCCCATCACGCCCGAGCACGTCGTCTATGGCCAATACGCCGCCGCAAAGTCCAACGGCGAACAACTCAAGTCCTACCGCCAGGAAGCTGGCGTCGCGCCCGGCTCCGACGTCGAGACCTATGCGGCCGTGCGCCTGCAGATCAACAACTGGCGCTGGCAGGGCGTCCCGTTCTACATCCGCACCGGCAAGCGCCTGCCGCGCCGCGTCTCGCGCATCGTCATCAGCTTCCGCTGCCCGCCCGTTTCGGTCTTCCATCCCTACGACGCCTGCCTTTTGCAGAGCAACCGCCTCGAAATCACGCTCCAGCCCAACGAGGGCTTCAACCTCAGTTTCGAAGTAAAAAAGCCCGGGTCGGCCATGGAAGTGCAGACTCAGCAGATGCGCTTCCGCTACGCCGAGGTCTTCGGCCCGCTCCCCGACGCTTACGAAACCTTGCTCATGGACGTTCTTCGAGGCGACCGCACGCTCTTCGTCCGCTCCGACGAGATCGAGGCCTCGTGGGAGCTCTACGACCCGCTCCTTAAACTTCGCCCTGCTGTCCGCCCCTACGCCGCTGGCTGCTGGGGCCCGCCCGAGGCCGACGCCCTGCTCAGCGAGTGGGGCACGACGTGGACGAACCTGTGAACGCGGCACGCCGACTGTTCATCCACACATATCCGACCGCAAACGACACCGTCCACGGCGTCGCCAACCGCATCGCCGCGCTCGCGCAGCGCGCTATCGCCAAACGCGGTTTCTTCTCACTCGCTCTCGCTGGCGGCAGCACCCCGAAAGCGCTCTACACCCTCCTCGCGCGCGATTTTCAAACCTTGATCGACTGGCCCAAAGTCCACGTGTGGTGGAGCGACGAACGCTGCGTCTCGCTCGACCACCTCGACAGCAACACGCGCATGGCCCGCGAGTCGCTCTTGGCGAACGTGCCGATCTCAGAGTCCAACATCCACACCATCCGCACCGAGCTCGGCGCCGAACGTGCCGCCGTCGATTATGAAGCCCAGCTTCGGGCCTTGGACCCGCAGGCACCATTGGACGTCACGCTGCTGGGCATGGGGACCGACGGTCATACCGCGTCACTCTTCCCCGGCGGGTCCGCGATACACGAGAATCTTCGCTGGGTGGTCGCTGCGGAGGCACCCCCAAAGTCCCCGATCAAAGAACGTATCACCTTCACCGTGCCGCTCATCGAGTCGAGTCAATCGGTCGTGTTCCTGGTCGTCGGTCCCGAAAAGCAACGGTTGGTTCAACACGTTCTCAGCGATCCGTTCGGCGAAGTGGAGACGAGGCCGCCCCTCCCAGTTCAGCACCTCCGGGCCGCGGCCTTGGTCGAATGGTTTCTCGACGCCGAGGCCGCCGGTTCGGTCCGCCCATAAGTCCGCCGAGCGATTGTTCAGTACCAAAATCCTGAAGGACCGTGTATGCTGTTCGGGCGTGCGCCACGCCCGCAAAGGATCCTCACATGCCCCCCCACTCGCTCACCGCCACGCTCCGCCGCCTGACCTCCCTCGCCCTTCTCGCCGCGTTCCTCACGCAAGCACCTTCCGCCTCCGCCCAGATCAATCGCCTTGGCGTCCTGGGCGACAGCCTCAGCGATGAGTACGCCGAGCAGTCCTACTCCTACGCCAAAAACTGGACTATGCAGCTCGTGCTCTATCGCGGCGTGAACCTCGGCCCGACCGCCGCCGCCGCGGGCCAGGCTGGCGGCACCTGGGGCGAGCCACGCCGCACTCGCTATCAGACCAACTGGGCTCGCTACGGCGCGGACAGCTCCACGCTCCTCTCCCAAGGCCAGCACACCGGCGTCGCGGCCCAGGTCAGCACCGCTGGCGTCACGCAGGCCGTCCTCGCCATCGGAGCCAACGACTTCGCGCCCGCCCTCGGCGGCGCGTATTTCAATATCTACAACGCCCTCTGGTCCAACTCCCAGATCGATTCCTACGTCGCGGGCCGAATCGCCAACATTCAGACCGTCGTCAACACGCTCCGCTCAACCGGCTGCGGGCTCGTCCTCGCCAGCTTCCCCGACTACGGCGTCGCGCCCGCCACCTGGATGAGCATCTTCTTTAGCAACGCCACCAAACGCGAACGCGTCTCGGCCGTCATCCGCCGCGTCAACACCGGCGTCCGCGGCATTGCCCAGACCGAACGATGCCTCTATGCCGACCTGAACGGCCTCGGAATCGCCATCTTCGGCACCAACGGCGCGCCGCGTCAGTTCCTCAAAATGGGCAACCAGAGCATCCAGCTCTGGGTCGCCGACACCGCCTCCAACAGCAACCCGCTGGCTGGCACGGTGGACGACGGCGTACACCCGCACACCACGCTGCAAGGCCTCTTTTCCAACGTGATGATGACCGCTCTCAACCTCGGCTTCGGCGCGAGCCTCGTTCCCTTCACCGAGACCGAGATGCTCCAGCACGCCGGGCTGGCCTACGGCGGCTCCGACACCCTCGAAGCCCAGATCGGCCGGACCGAAGACTTTGTCACCAACTTCCGCTGCCAGGCCGACTATGACAAAGACGGCTTCCTCACCGGCGACGACTTCGACCGCTACATCAGCGATTTCGAGGCTGGCAAGAAGTCCGCAGACTTCAACGGCGACGGCTTCGTCACCGGCGAAGATTTCGACGACTTCGTCAACGATTTCCAGATGGGGTGCTGATCGATTCGAGCGTGTTCACTGCGGCGCAACCGCAGCCCGCACGATGCTCACAAAGTCCGCCGGCTTCAAACTCGCTCCGCCGATCAACCCGCCGTCGATATCTGGCTGCCGAAAAAGTTCCACCGCGTTCGACGGCTTGACCGACCCGCCGTAGATAATCCGCACCCGCTGGGCCGTGTCCTCGCCGTAGAGATTCCCGAGCAGCTTCCGCAGCTTCGCGTGCACCGCCTGCGCATCCTCGGGCGTGGCCGTCTTGCCCGTGCCGATCGCCCACACCGGCTCGTACGCCACCGTCAGCCGCTCGATATGGTCGCCCGGGACGTCGGCCAATCCCGTGCGCATCTGCCGCTGGTTCACCGGGTCGGTGTGCCCGGCCGTGCGCTCATCGAGCGTCTCGCCCACGCACAAAATCGCTTCAAGCCCGGCCTCAAGCGTCGCCCGCACCTTGAGATTGACCAGCTCGTCCTTCTCACCGATCACATGCCGCCGCTCGCTGTGCCCGCACAGGACAACTCCCGTGCCGCAGTCCTTGAGCATGTCCAGCGAGACCTCGCCCGTGAACGCCCCGTCGGGCTTGGGGTAGCAGTCCTGGGCCCCGAGCTCGATCGACGACGAACGGTCGCGCAAAATCGAGCGCACGCTCAGCAGGTACGGGAACGGCGGAAAAATCGCCACGTCCACGCCCTCGATCCGCGTCAGCCCGTCCACCACGCCGCGCGTCAGGTCCGCCGACGTGGCCCGGTTCGTGTACATCTTCCAGTTGCCACCGACATACGGCTTGCGTTCTTTCAATGCGGGTCTCCTGCCAGTGATATCGGCCTTTCAGGCCGCGCTGATGGGCTTTTCGGGCTTCTTCGTGGAGTCTAGCGTCGTCGTTCGCAGGAATGAACCTTCCACACGCCCCCGGGCCTACCCTTCCGGCCTTCCGGGTTTGCACCAGCCTAAACGCCAGAGCCCAGATTTCGCCGCCAGCCCCGCGTCAGCTCCTTTACCACTCGATCACGGAGATTTTCGCATGGAAACCACCCTCATCATCCTCAAGCCCGACGCCGTCCAGCGCGGGCTCGTGGGCCGCATCCTCACCCGCTTCGAGGACAAGGGGCTGCAGGTCGTCGGCTGTAAGCTCATGCAGATCAGCCAGCAGCTCGCGGCCACGCACTACGAGGCCCACCAAGCCCGTCCGTTCTACCCCGGGCTGGTCAAGTTCATGACCAGCTCGCCCGTCCTCGTCCTGGCTGTCCGCGGCATGGGCGCAATCGGCATCGCCCGCAATTTGATGGGCGCGACCTTCGGCTCCAAGGCCAACCCCGGCACCATCCGCGGCGACTTCGGCGTCTCCAACAGCTTCAACCTCATCCACGGCTCGGACAGCCCCGAGGCCGCCGAACGCGAACTCGGCCTCTTCTTCCAGCCCGGCGAAGTTCTCAACTTCACACGCGCCAGCGAGGTCTGGGTGTACGACATGAGCGGCGGCAAGCCCGAGTAAACTGGTTCGCCGTTTTCTTCACTTTCAATCTCGCAACCTTGTGAAGCAGGCGCCCCGCCTGCTCTGTTTTTTGTACGTCTTCATTTCTACGTCTTCGCCTCTGATCGCAGACGCTCGGCTGGCGTGCGCTCATAGCGCCTCGCGCGAGCTCGGTATCCTCCCGAACGCGATTTTGTCGTCCATCGGCTGCCGCACGTGGTGCATCGACCCGACATAGATTGACGACAGCCCCCATTTGCCGTGGATCGCGTCGATCGTGCGCGAGAGCCGCACCGAACGGTCCGCGCGCTCGAACAAGTTCCCCGCCACCTGCCCGACCGGGACCAGCCCCGACACCACCGCGCCCACCTGCCACGGCGGCCGCGCTCCAACCTCACGTCGTTTCCAAAGCCGGTAGAACGCTTCCAGAAGACTCGCGTTGTCCTGCACCGACGGCAGTTCGAGCGAGCTTGAAAAAGCCTCGTCGCGGTCGTCCGACACGCTGACGCTCAGCGCCGTGGCGAGGTACCCGTCGCTCCGCAGCCGCCCGCCAAGCCTGCACACCAGCCGCGTCAGGATCCCGCGGGCCCCGGCCTCATTACGGAAGCGTGGCTCCAGCACGTTCGAGTGGCTCATCGATCGCCGCCGCGTCGAGATTTCCGGCTCGTCGATCCCATGAAACCCGGCCCACCACTGCGCCCCCGACACCGACCCCCACACGGCGACGCTCTGCCGCCGATCTAGGCCCCACAGGTCGCGGATCGTGCGCACGCCGTTCGATTCAAGCCGCTTGACCATCCCAGCCCCGATACCGACCAGACTCTGAAGAGAGTGCCCCTCGAACCGGTCGGGGAGATCGCGGATTTCGAGCACCGTCATTCCGTCAGGTTTTTGCAGATCGCTGCCGATCTTGGCGAGCAGCCGCGTCGGCGCGATGCCGATCGAGCAGGTGATGCATGCCCCGTGATCCTGAAGAATCTGCGCCTTAATCTGCTGGCCGAGTTCTACGGCTTGATGCGCTCCCCGCTGGGCCTTGCAGAGCCTGATCGCCCACTCGTCGATCGAGTACGCCTTGTGGATGAGGGCGTGGCGGTTGATAGACACCGCGATCGCGTGATGGCTGCGCACATACTCCGCAGGCCTGGCTTTGACGAACCGGATACCTGGGCACAGCACGCGAGCCTCACGCACGCCCGTGCCGGTCTTGATCCCGAACCTCTTGGCCTCGCGGCTCGCGGCGATCACGCACGAGCCGTCGCTCTCGACCGGGATGACCGCGACCGGCATCTCGCGCAGCTCGGGCCGGAGCTGCTGCTCGACGGAGGCGAAGAACGAGTTCATGTCCACAAAGAGCCAAGCCAAGGGCAGCGAATCGATGGACGGTCCGGTCTTCATTACCGAACAAAGTACTATCAAGTTGAGCGTCAGTCAACGGTTTTGTGCGAAATTCGCCGCACTAAGGTGGTTGAAAATCTTTACGAGCCAACGCCGGGCGCGCGGAGAATGACGGACCACTTTTCAAGGGTGCCGTGTTACCACGCGAGCTCAGGTTTGAAATCGCTTAGCCGATCGGCGCGGGACTGGCGTTGGACTTGACGATCACTTCCACGGTCATGCCGTCGCTGGTGTTCACGACCGAGCCAGCCCCGTCTTGGGCGAGAATCTGGTCCGCGATTTCGCGGCGGTGGATGTCCACGTCGCGCGGGAAATCGAACGCGATCCGCACGCGATCACCCTTGACCGAGGCGATCCGCAACACACCGAGCGGATTCTTGGGGTCGCCGATAACGACCTCCTCGCCCTCTCGCCTCGTGATCACCAACATTCTGCGACTCCTTCCGTCACTCCGCGAACATCCAGCGCCCACCAGCGACTCGGTCGTTCGCGTTCCGATCCCTCGGGTATGATTTATACCGCGCCGTGGCGGCAAAGAGAAGAGACAATGCTAGAAAAGTGCGGCGCGATATTTCCAAGACCGATTCAAACCCTTTGTGAGACTGCGTTTGCGGAATTCTGAGGTCGCGCCGCCGGTGTGGGGTGTAAACCCTGTGCGTAACTAGGTGCGGACGTTTAGGCAACACGGCACGGTGTTGAAATGGCGATGCTGCGTGGTCTGGGTGACCTAAAGATCTGCCGCCAAGATTAAAAGTCGGGCTGCTCTTATGCCACCGCTTCGACCGCCAGCACCTCTGGAACGTGGGCCTTGAGGTTTCGCTCGATGCCGACCCGGAGCGTAATCGAGCTGGACGGGCAGCCGACGCACGCGCCGTGCAGGCGGATTTGCACCACTCCGTTGGGGGTGACGCCGACGAGTTCGAGGTCGCCGCCGTCGGCCTGAACGGCGGGTCGGATCAGGTTGATGACCTTGGCGACGCGCTCGTGCAGCGGCTTGGGGTCGGCGTTGAACTCTTGGGCGGCAGTAGGCATGTTCAGACGAGATTGTAGAGGGGTGCGACGGCTCGCGTCGGTCGGTGAGGCGAGGCTTAGACTCCGGTCATGAGCATCGTGAGATTCCCGGGCGTGCGGACGGCGTGGGTGAATGTGGGGCTGGCGGTCGGTGCGGCGATTGTGCTGATGATCAGCGCGGGCTGCTCGGGCACGTCCAAGCGGCAGGCCGCGGACCCGACGGTGGAGATGCAGAACGCGGGGATCGACTCGGTTGATCGGGCGGCGGCGTTCGAGCGAGCGTGGGCGAGCACGAGCGATTCGCCCAAGGACCGGGCCGTGCTGCGTGAGGCGGCCAAGACGCTGGCGTGGAAGGTCTCGACGCCGATGGTTGTGCGCACGCGGATCGTGACGACGCTGGTGAACGACACGGACCCGGCGGGGGCGGCGGACGCGCGGACGATGGCGCGGCTGATGATCTCGCGCGAGACGAGCCGGGCGATGGTGGCGTTTTTGTGCGAGTTGGTTTCGACGCGGGGGTGGGTCGAGTGCGGTCCTGAGCTCATCCGGAGTTACGCGCGGCCCGTGCGCGAGGTGCCGGATTTGCAGCGCGGCGAGCGTGTCGCGTTGACGATGCTGTTCCCGGATCGGAAGCTCGAGGACCTGGTCTTTGACTTATTCCTGCATCCGGAATCTGGCTCGCGCGCGGGTGCGGGCGCGGGTGAGGGCGCTGGTCTGATCGCGGAGAAGTCGGGGACTTCGGCGCGGGTGGACGCGAGAAACTGGGACGAGCTGCTGCGCTCTGACTGTTGGGACTTGCTGGCGCGGCTGGACGCGGACGGCACGTATCGAGCAGAGATTTTGGTGGGGCCGGTCGGGGCGTCGTCGAGTGAGCCGATTGTGAGAGATTTACGGGCGTGCGTGGCGGAGTTGAAGGCCGTGCCGTTGACGGGGGATGAATTGAAGTGGGTGCGTTCGCTGCACGACGCGAGCAAGGCGGGGAATGCGGGGTGGTGGGCGGAGGCGTCCTCGGCGATCGCGGGGCTTCGGACGGAACAGGCGAAGGGGTTGCAGGTGCGGCACGCCGAGCCGGTGCGGTGGGCCAAGGCGCATCGGGCGGCGTGGCTGGCGATGTCGCGGGCGGAGTTGTTGTCGGAGATCAGCAAACGGATCGAGGCGAGCGACCGTTATTCGCGGACGGGCGACGACGCGACAAACGGCATCCCGGTGCGGCAGGACCTCGCGTTCTGGGCGGGCTCGCTGCGGTGGGGCGATCTGCTGACGATGCTGGTGCTCGATGACGCGACGCGGCAGCCGCTGATGGTCGCGGAGTTGTTCCGGCACGCGGAGGTCGATCGGCGCGATACCTCGACGGAGATGGGCGGGCTGATCGAGCCAGCCGCGGCGCTGAAGTCTGGAGAGACGGGCAGGAGCGACGATCAGTTCCGGGCGCGGTTGTTCCGGCCTCGTTCGGCGGAGCGGCGTGGTGATGAGCAGTTCGTGGCGTCGGACGACATGGTGGCGGCGGCGGACCGATCGACGGCGAGCTATCACTTTCACGCGCAGAACGCGCGGAACGGGGAGTACGCGGGCCCGAGCGTGGGAGACTTGCAGTTCGCGGCCCGGTCGGGGCGGAATTGCCTGGTTTTTACGACGGTTTCGCGAACGCGGATCAACGTGGACTACTACCAGCCAGATGGGGTGGTGGTGGACCTGGGGTCGATCGATCAGGCGTCGCGGTGATGGCGTAGCAGCGACGTGCCAAGAGCGTGCGGCTTGCTACGAACCCTGCCGTGGGAGTGGAGCATGTTTGCGTGAGAGTGCCAATCTCAAGCTCGCGCGCGAGGTTCGTTGAGAGACGATGAACTGTGTTCACGGGCTGGGCACGAGGATCGTTTGCCCGCTCTCGGCGTCGCGTTCACCGGTTGCGCACTGAACGATGACGCTCGCGACGGCACGAGGCGTCAAGGTTCTCGTGCGTGGTAAGGCATCTTTAGAGATGATTGCGCGGAGCATGTCGGTTTCGACAGCGCCGGGAGCGACGGCAAAGGCGCGGATGCCGTGCGTGCGGCCTTCGTTGGAGGCGGCGAACGCCAGCAGGTTCATCGAGGCCTTGGCTGCGGAGTACGCGAAGAAGCCGGGGAATGGATCGACGGCGGCCAAGGAGGAGACGTTGACGATGCGGCCGGATTTCTGGCGGAGCATGGTCGGCCAGACGGCGGCGATAAAGATCGCAGGGGCGATGGCGTTGATGGCGAAGACCTCGCGGATGAGCTGGGGATTGTGCTGATCGATCGCGGCCATGGGCGCGAAGCCAGCGTTGTTGATGAGCGCGTCGATGCGGCCGAAGCGGGCGAGGGTGGACGTGATCACTGATTGGAGTTGAGTTTCGTCGGAGACGTCGGCGGGCGCGGCGAGCCATTGAGAGTTGAGCATCGCGCCGGTTTCCGTGAGGCGATCAAGGCGGCGGCCGACGAGGACGAGGCGGTGGCCGCGGGCGGAGAGGAGCTCGCTGGTGGCGCGGCCGATGCCCGAGCCGGCGCCGGTGATGATGGCGACGAGGTGTGAAGTTTCGGCTTCGCGCGCGAGGTCGGTTGGTGCGTTGCCTGGCATGGGTGTGATTGTAGAGAGCGGCGTGTGAGGCGCTCGGGAGCGAACGGTTGCGCGGTGCGTGGGCTGTTCACGAGCGGAGCGGCCGTACACTCCGGCCATGCCGTGGTTGCGTGTGATCCTGCCGTTGGCGATGCTGTTGATTCTGGGTGTGCCGTTTTTGCTGCGTCCTGCGGGGGTGGGTGAGAAGGACGTGCCAGCGGAGCAGACGGTGGTGATCGTGACGCCGCATGTGACGCAGTTGCGGTACGAGTTCGAGCTCGGATTTGGGCGTTGGCACCAGCGTGTGTACGGCAAGCCAGCGCGGGTGGTGTGGCTGGTCCCTGGCGGGACGAGCGAGATCGTTAAGCAGTTGCAGGCCAAGTACAACGCGGCGCTGCGGACGGGCGAGATCAAGCCTGATGGATCGTGCGAGGCGGGGACGATCCCGATCGACCTGATGTTCGGCGGCGGCTCGTTCGATCACATGCGGCTCAAGAACGGCGACGGTGTGGAGATCGAGGTTGCGGACTCGGCGGGCGGGCTGGCGAAGAAGGTGAAGATCTCGATGTCGGTCCCGGCGAGGTTCTCGAAGGAGCAGCTCGACGGGTGGTTCGGCGAGAATCTGGTCGGGGTGCAGAATCTGTACGACCCGGGGCAGTACTGGATGGGCACGGCGTTGTCGGGGTTCGGGATCGTGTACAACCGCGAACTGGTCGCTAAGCTGGACCTGCCCGAGCCGGCGGCGTTCGAGGATCTGTGCAGGCCCGAGTATTTCGGGTGGATCGGGCTGGCGGACCCGCGGCAATCGGGGTCTGTGACGACGACGTTCGATGCGATCCTGTCGAGTTCGAAGTGGACGCAGGGGTGGCGGATCCTTCGTGACATGACGGCCAACGCTCGGTACTTCACGAACTCGTCGACCAAGCCGCCGATCGATATCGGTCAGGGGGACGCGGCCGCGGGTCTGGCGATTGATTTTTACGGGCGGAATCAGTCGCAATCGATCCTGCGCGACGGGCAGGACCCGGCGACAAGCCGCGTGGGGTATGTGGACCCCAAGGGCGCGGTGAGCATCGATGCGGACCCGGCGTCGATCTTGCGCGGCGGGCCGAACCCGGTGATGGCAACGCGGTTTGTTGAGTTTTGTTTGACGGAAGAGGGGCAGGCGTTGTGGCAGTTCAGGCCGAGCACGGACTCGGCTTCGGCGGGCAACCCCGTGGGCGCGGACGGCGTGAGGATGGGTCCGGAGCGTTACTCGTTGCGGCGGATGCCGGTGCGGCGCGTGATGTTCGAGAAGTACTGGTCGCACTTGACGGACCAGGTGAACCCGTTCGAGCTGGCGAGCAAGACCAAGCCAGCGGGGTGGCGGAACGCGATCGGGATCATGATGGGCGCGTTCGCGATCGACACGGCCGACGAGCAGAGAGAGGCGGCGGCGGCGCTGCGTGCCGCGCGTGGGCGTGCCGGGTTCCCGGCGCAGACGCTGAGCGAGATGGAGGGGCTGTTCTACGCGTTCCCGAGCCAGACGATGGTGGACGGCCGGACGCTTGAGTTCACGGAGGCGAACTTCTCGGCGTTCAAGGAACACTGGCGCGACGCGGAGCGCACGAGCCTGGCGAAGGTTGACTACACCACGTTCTTCCGTGCGAACTACCGGCGGATCGTCGAGCTTTCGAGGAGTTCCGGGGTTGTCGCGGGTTCGCGTTGAGCGGGCGTGGCGACAATCCGATGAACGTTTCATAAGTTCAAGCTCTTTGGTGCCGCGGCCTTCCTTGTTGTCGTATTTGATCGTGGAGAAAGTTGGAACATCGAGCGCCGTTGGGCGCAAGGGAGAGGCCTTGGGCGAGCAGTTACAGGTTCACACGCTGGCGAAGGTTGTTGCGACGATCGGTCCGGCGAGCGATTCGCCGGAGATGGTTCGCAAGCTGATCGAGGCCGGGGTGGGGATCTTTCGTTTCAATTTTTCGCACGGCGATCTGGCGGGGCACAAGGCGCGGCTGGACACGGTGCGTTCGGTGGCGGCGTCGATGGATCGTCCGATCGCGTGCCTGGGAGACCTGCAGGGGCCCAAGATTCGCGTGGGGAAGGTCGCGGACCCGGGGATCGTGGTCGAGACGGGGCAGGACGTGATCTTCCGCGCGAGGTTGGGGGTTGCGCAGGTGGAAACGATCGGCGGCCAGCGCGTGGCGGTGTTCCCGACCACATACGAGAAGCTGATTGACGAGGTCGAGGCCGGGCACAAGGTGCTGATCAACGACGGCGCGATCCGGATGCTCGCCGTGGATGCGGACAAGGGCAAGGGTGAGCTGCGGTGCCGCGTGGTGGTGGGCGGGCTGGTGACGTCGGGCAAGGGGATCAATCTTCCGCAGAGCGTGATCTCGGCGCCAGCGATCACTGAGCGTGACTGGAAGTGCGTGGACTGGGCGTACGACAACGAGATAGATTTTCTGGCGTTGAGCTTCGTGCGGCGGGCGGAAGAGGTGCTGGAATTGAAGGCGTATTTGGCGAAGCGTTGCCCGATCGGGTGCGAGGACGACCCCAAGTACGCGGGAGCGTGGACGCCGCTGATCGCCAAGATCGAGAAGCCGCAGGCGGTGGCGGATATTGACCGGATCGTGGCGGCGGCGGACGGGATCATGGTGGCGCGTGGCGATCTGGGGGTGGAGATGGACATTGCGCGCGTGCCGGTTGCGCAGAAGGAGATCGTGGCGGCGTGCGCGGCGCAGGGCAAGCCTTGCATCGTGGCGACGCAGATGCTCGAGACGATGATCGAGAACTCGACGCCGACACGAGCCGAGGCGAGCGACGTGGCGAACGCGATTTTCGACGGGGCGGACGCGGTGATGCTCTCGGCGGAGACGGCCATGGGGAAGCACCCGGTGCTGGTGGTGGAGACGATGCGGCGGATCATTGCGGCGGCCGAGGAGCGTGTTGCGTCGATGCCCAGGTCCGTGGGGCGCGCACCGACGCGATTGCGCGAGGCGCACCGCGGCACTGCGGCGCTGGCGCACGGGGCGGCGCAGATCGCCGCGGACCTTCGGGCCAAGGTTGTCGTCTGCTGGTCGCAGAACGGCGGCACGGCGCGGTATCTCAGCCAGAACAACATGTGCCTGCCGATCGTGGCGTTCTCGTCGGACCCGGTGGCGACTCGTCGCATGGCGCTGCTTGGCGGCGTCACGGCGGTGCTGGGTCAGCCGCCAGCGTCGGGGACGCTTTCGGATTGGAATGTTGCGGTGGACGAGTGCTTGCTGTCGCGCGAGATCTGCGAGCGGGGCGACCCGATCGTGCTGCTGGCGGGCCGACCGCTGGGGCGTGCCAAGGCGACGAACACGCTGGCGATTCATCGAGTTGGCGAGAATTCGGCGGGGTTTCGCACGCATCTCTAAGCAGGGAACTGGCATGGTTGCTGCGCTTGCATGTGCGGCTCCATGAGGCCGCGGCGCGGGTGGCGCGGCGTTACTCTTGGGCATGGCGAACACCGAAGCTCGGATGGATCAGCGATCTCAGAGCCCGCACGCTCGCGGCGCCATTCTTTCGATGGGCGATGAGTTGACGCTCGGGCAGAAGCTCGACACGAACGGGCAATGGCTGGCGCAGCAACTGGTTGATCGCGGCATCGTGCCGGTTGAGCACGTCACCGTGCCCGACGACCTTGACGCAACGGTGGCGACACTTCGGCGGCTCGCGAGCGTGGTTGACGTGATCATTTCCACGGGTGGGCTGGGCCCGACGGCCGACGATCTGGTGCGCGAAGCGTTGGCTCGCGCCAGCGACGACGTGTTGGTCGAGGATGTGGAATCTGTGCGGCAGATCGAGGGGTATTTTCGCGGGCGTGGGCGTTCGATGTCGCCGCTCAACCGCGTGCAGGCGTTGAGGCCTTCACGCGGGACGAGCCTGCGGAACGGCCACGGGACCGCGCCGGGGCTGTTCGCGAAGATCAGAGCGTGCGACGTGTTCTGCATGCCCGGTCCACCGCGTGAGATGATGCCGATGTTCGCGGCGAGCGTGGTGCCGATGCTGCGGCCGGTGGCGGGGCGGGCCGTGCTGACGCGAGCGTTGCACTGCTTTGGGATCGGCGAAAGCGATCTGGCGACGAGGTTGGGGCCGCTGATGGAGCGTGGGCGCAACCCGCTGGTGGGCACGACGGCGTCGGGCGGCGTGGTGAGTATCCGCATCCGGTACGAGGGTGAGTCAGACGCGGCTGTTGCGAACGCTGCGACGGAAGAGGCCGAGCGTGCGGCGCGAGTTGCGGGTGCGCCGTTCTTGTTCGGCGCGGGCGAGGATTCGCTGCCGTCGGTGGTGCTTGACGCGTTGAAGGCCGACGGCAAGACGCTCGCGGTTGTGGAGAGTTGCACCGGCGGGCTGGTGGGCGAGATGCTGACAGAGATCGCGGGGAGTTCAGCGGCGTTTGTGGGCGGCTGGATCACATACAGCAACGAATTGAAGAAGAGCCTGGTCGGGGTACCGGCGGAGTTGCTGGAGAGCGTGGGCGCGGTGAGCGCGGAGGTTGCCTCGGCGATGGCGATCGGCGGCGTACACCGAAGCGGGGCGGGCTACGCGATCGCGATCACGGGGATCGCGGGGCCCGACGGCGGGAGCGCGGCCAAGCCGGTGGGAACGGTGTGGATCGCGCTCGCGGAGAGGTCGGTCGGCGGCGCGAACGGTGAGCCGTCGATCTCGGACGTGCGGCAGTTTCGGATGGGGAATGATCGGCGGTCGGTGCGGGAATGGTCGGCGCGGGCGGCGTTGATGATGCTGTGGATGCGGCTGCGGGGCGTGAAGGCGCCGATGCTGCGAGAGTTTGTTGCCGGTTCGTGACGGACGGATCAGGGCATCCCGGTCGCTCGTGTGAACGTCCGCCAGGCGTAGGCCGCGATGCCGATCAGGAGCGCGGCGTTTCCGAGCACGAGCAGCAGGATGGCGGCAGCTCGGAGCGAGGGCCAGAGCCGGGCCGGGGCGGAGAAAACCCAGTCGCAGATTGCCAACCTTCGGCGTCGAAACCCGGGTGCCATGACGACGCGAGTGGTGGTGTACCACTGGCCACATTCGGGGCAGGTGCCGCGGGTGGGCAGCCCGATGAGGCTGTAGCCGCAGTGATCGCAGACTGGCACGCCGCGGGCGTCGAGGAAGACTGGCATGACCAGACTTTGTACGTAGGAACCCGCGCGCGGGTTGCGGCGAACTGCGCCGATCCGTTTTAGGGACAGCGAGGTTTACTTTTTCGGCTGCCCGGTGCTGATCTCACTGCCGGCGTAGTCCACGCCGCGCAGGCCGCCGCGTGTCCAGGAGAAGCGGCCGGGGAAGTCGTCGTAGCCTGCGGAACTGCGGGCGGGTGGTTGCCAGACAGAGAGGGCGGGGGAGGTATCGGGCCGATAGCGGATCGTGAGGGGGACGTTCTCCTTGGGTCTGGTGGGATCCCAGCCGAGGTTGGAATCACCGACGGTCCTTACTCTGACGGAAGAATCAAAGAAGGTCAATGGCAGGCGTACGTCGTCGTAGGCCCAATAAGTTTGCTGCTTGCCGTAGTGGCGTTGGATGTTGTCGTAGGTCAGGACTTTTTGCGAGGGGAAAATACAGTCCTCGAGGCGGTTGCCCCCAAGTTTGGAGATGTCGGGGCGGTAGAAATAGAGCAGGTCTTGAGCCTGCCAGATCGAGCCGGGGACTTTTTCGAAGGTGGCGACGACGGTGAGGTAGCTGGACGTGTAAGGCCAGATTTTTCCGAAGTTTGTCCCGGCGCCGATCTGACCGCCGCCGGGGTAGGGCACGACCTCTTTGCGGTCGAAGGCGTAAGGGTCGCTGGCCCATGCGTTGCGAGGCTTGTCGTCAGGGCAGATGACTTCCTTCCCTGGCAGGCGTGCGGTCAGGAAGTCCTGCACGACGAGGTGCGTCAGGAAAGGGTGCGGGATGATGTTGTTGATTTTCTTGATGTCCTCGCGGCTGGCGCGGCGGCGGAGGATGTCCAAGGCCTGATCGGCGGCGGCGAGCAGGTCGTCGTTCGCATGATTGTTCAGATCGGTGTAGGTCGATTGCTTCGTGGTCTTGGTCCAGCTAAAGGCATAGATGCGATCTTGAAATGTCGCGGCGTAGGTGCCCAGGGTCTTGCCCATGGTGCTCATGTTGTTCATGCAGACGGTGAGGCGCGCGGCTTTGCGAGCGCCCGAGATTGCGCCCAGCAGGAGCGAGACCAAGAGCGCGATGATCGCGATGACAACGAGGAGTTCGATGAGCGTGAAGCCGGATGCTCGCACGTTTCCGCGGGAGGGTTGAGCATGGGCCAGCATGGAATCCGTTCCTTCGCGCGAGACCGCGATTTGCCCGGGAAGTCGCGTCAGAACGACGCGTCGGGCTCGACCGAGCCCGTATGTTTACGGTAGCAAGAATTGATCAGATTCGATACGCTGATCTGTTCGTTCGGGTGAAGAAATTGGGCGGTTGGTGGCTCACGGTTCGGCGAGCGCTCGGTGCGAACGCAGGCCGTGGATCGCCGACCGGTCTGTCGGTACGATCCGCCCTGCCCTGAGCACGCTGTCCGGACGCGGTTTTCCTGCGTGAATCTCTCGCGTGAAACTCGCGCGTGAAATAGGGTTGCGAGGCCGGGATTCAGCCCAGAGGAACGATCATGCCAGCGTCTTCCAATGTCATGCTCGTCGTCGGTCAGCTCACCATGGCCCTGCTGGTCGGGCTGGTGACCGCGTACCAGCCGGGGATCAACGCCAGGCTGGCCGCGCACACGCCGTCGAAGCTGCACGGTGGGGTGGCGAACTTTGCGACCGGGCTGGTGGCGATGGTGATCGTGACGGCCGCGTGCCGGACAGGGCTGCCGACTATCGAGCGGCTCGGCGCCGCGCCGTGGTGGGCGTGGACGGGCGGGCTGTGCGGGGCGTTCTTTGTGACGATGTCGCTGGCGCTGGTGCCGATTATGGGCACAGGCAATTACCTCGTCGGCATGATCGCGGGGCAGTTGGTCGGATCGATGGTAATCGACCATTTCGGGCACTTGGGGCTGCCGGTGCAAGATTTCACCTGGGGGCGTGCGGTGGGGATCGTGCTGGTGATGGCGGGGGTGTGCTGCATTAAATGGTTGTGATTGGTGGTTGTGATTGGTGACGAAACGAACACGGGGTTGCAACAACATCTGTGCGTGCCGTGAATCGGCCGAACTCTTCAGAGGACTTCAATGACCGTCACTCTTGCTGATATCGTCGCGGCGCGAGCGCGGATCTCCGGCGCGGTGATGAACACGCCGTGCAGCCTCTCTCCGGGGCTCTCGGAGATCTGCGGCTGCACGATCTACACCAAGCTCGAATACATGCAGGAAACCGGCAGTTTTAAGGAACGCGGCGCGTGCAACGCGATGATGTTGCTGAGCCCCGAGCAGCGTTCGCGCGGCGTGACGGCGGCCTCGGCGGGCAACCACGCGCTGGCGCTAGCGTACCACGGGCGGAGGCTGGACATCCCGGTTACGGTGGTCATGCCGATGCAGGCACCGCTGATCAAGCGCACGCGCTGCGCCGCGATGGGCGCGAAGGTCATCCTCCACGGCGACAACGTCGGCGAGGCCAAGGTCCGCGCTGAAGTGCTCGTCGCCGAACACGGCCTGACGTACATCCACGGGTTTGACGGCGCGGAGGTCATCGCGGGCCAGGGAACGATCGGGCTTGAACTGCTCGACCAGCTCGCGGATGTTGAAGCGATCGTGTGCCCGATCGGAGGCGGAGGGTTGATCGCGGGGCTGGCGCTGGCGGTCAAGTCGTTGAAACCGAGCGTTCACATCGTGGGCGTCGAGCCGGAGCATTGCCGGAGCTATCTCGCGTCGCTCGAGGCCGGGAAGCCGGTCAAGGTCCAAGTGACGCCGACGCTGGCCGACGGTTTGGCGGTGCCGCAGGTCGGTAGTCGGGCGTTTGCGATCGCTCGGCCTCTGGTCGATGAGGTCGTCGCGGTGGGCGAGCGTGAGCTGGCGCTCGCGATTCTTCGGCTTGTTGAGGTCGAGAAGGGCGTGGTCGAGGGCGCGGGGGCGGCCCCGCTCGCGGCGTTCCTGAGCGGGCAACTCTCGCACCTGCGCGGTAAGCGCGTCGTGCTGGTGCTGTGTGGCGGGAACATCGACCCGGCGGTGCTGGGGCGCGTGATCGAGTACGGGCTGGTGATCGACGGGCGGTTGGCGCGGTTTACGGCCGTCATCAGCGATCGGCCCGGCGGGCTGGCGGACTTGGCGTCGGCGATCGCCAGTTGCGGCGCGAGCATCAAGCAGGTCGAGCACGAGCGGGCGTTCGGCTCGGCCGACGTTTCGCGCGTTCAGGTTCTATGCACGATCGAGACGCGCGACGCGGCCCACATCGAGGAAGTACAGCGGACTCTCCGCGAGCACGGCATCGAGATCATCGCGCGGTATTAGAGCCTGTTTCAGAGCTCTCTGTTCTCTAGCTATTCTCTCGTGAGATGGGTTTTCAACCCGTCTCCACGCCTGCTATTCCTCGGTTCTGAAAGAGCCTCTAAGCTATGGATCAAGCCGCGTGTCTGGCTGATTGTGCTCCGGCTTTGCGATCAGTGCTGACCAGCTTGGATCTCGCCGCCGATCTTTTCGATCGCCTCGAACGTCCAGCGTGCGGCCTCGACCATCTGGTCGATCTGCTCGGCGGTGAACGTCTGCGCGTTCATGTCGGCCTTGAACGCGGCCCAGTATTCGCGCTGACGCGCGCCGTAGGGGTCCATGTACCGCGTGCCGTCGCCGGGCTCGAGCCCGTAGGCCCGCAGCACGATTTTCGAGAGAAACTTCGAGCCGTTGTTGCTGCCTTCGAGGACATACTGCATCCCGAGCAACGCGATTGGAGCGCGAGCGGCCAGGCTCTGCACGTGCGAAACAAACTTCGCGGTCGCGGCGAGCGGCGCGACCGTCTCCGGGTCGACACCAAAGAACTTCAGGTCCGCGATCAGATACGCCTCTTGGTGCTGGTAGTCTTTAACGACCCTCGTGATGGCGGCCTTTACGGCTGGGTCGGTCGCGTCGGCGAGCGCCGCGGCGCGAAGCGCGGACTCGAGCGCCCGATGAACGTGCAGGAGCTGCCCGAGGTTCGCGACGTACTGCTCACGCGGCAGCGTTCCCATCGCCAGCGATTTCTGGAACGGGTGCTGCTCGGCGGCTGTGTGGTGGTCGGTTGTTGAGTCGCGCAGCCGTTCCATCACGGTGGGGTTCGCGCTGGCCGTAGTTGGGGCGGCGTGCGCGTGCGAGTGAGCGTGACTCGCGTGCGGATCAGCCGGGTGGGGATGGTTGGACGAGGAAGTGGACATGGTGATCGCTCCTTCGAAGAGGTCGGTCATTTGGCGAGCGCGACGACCAAGGCTGGCACGATCAACCACAGCAAGCCCTTGATCAGGAAAAAAAGGAAACCCGCGAGCCCGAGCCGGGCGAGCCAGCGACGAGGGGTCGGCGAGAGCGGGCACTTCGGTTCTGACATGGCGGTCTCTGCGAGTGTGGCGGGTCGCGCTTGGAAGCACGCGAGTTTAAAAGTTGAGACTTAGTTAGAACAACGATAGCGAGCGGCCCGGCGCGGTCAACCTATCGAGCCGAGAATGTTGGCCGATGGGATTGTGTTCCTGACACCACAAACTCTATCTCGCTTGCGTGCGTATTCCCCACGCGCGCGGCGGGCTCTACGCTTGCCGACCATGAGCCATGAACCACCGACATCGCACGCCGCGCCGCAGACCGAGCACCAAACGCACTCGTTCATCGAAGAACTTCGCTGGCGCGGGCTGCTGGCCCAGGTCACGCACGAGGCCGAGCTTGCCAAGCACCTGCACACTGGCGTCCGCAGCGCGTACGTCGGCTATGACCCCACGGCCGACTCGCTCACGATCGGCAATCTCGTCACGATCATGCTCCTGATCCACTTTCAGCGCCACGGGCACGAGCCGGTGGTGGTGATGGGCGGCGGCACGGGTCTGATCGGCGACCCTTCGGGCAAGAGCGCGGAGCGGCAGCTTTTGACGGAAGAGATCGTGCGCGCGAACGTCGAGAAGCAAAGGCCGATCTTTGAGAGGCTGTTTGCGAATACGGCTAGGCAGGATGGGAGGCCGGTGAAGGTGCCGGCGATTGTGAATAATATTGATTGGTTGGGGAAGCTGGGGTTTCTGGAGGCGTTGCGGGATGTGGGGAAGTATTTTTCGGTTAATATGATGATTCAACGAGACTCGGTTCGGGAGCGATTGCAGAACCGCGAGCAAGGGATTTCATATACAGAATTTAGTTATATGCTGCTGCAAAGCTATGATTACCTAGCGCTCTTTGAAGCAAAAAACGTTACGCTTCAGATGGGAGGAAGCGACCAATGGGGGAACATCATCAGTGGATGCGACTTGATTTCTCGTAAGTTTCAAGGTCGATTTGATACACACGAGTACGCGGATCTGCTCGATTCGGGCAACGCGGAAAGAGCAATTCAAATGCGCACTGATGCGCACGGCATCCAGTCTTACGGCCTCACCGCCCCCCTCATCACCAAAGCCGACGGCGGCAAGTTCGGCAAAACCGAAACTGGCGCGATCTGGCTGACGCCCGAGCGGACCAGTCCGTACGCGTACTACCAATTCTGGCTCAACAGTTCCGACGCCGACATGAGCAAGTTCCTGCGGATTTTTACACTTCTCTCTCAGGATCGCATCAAGGCAATCGAAGAAGACCACGCCAAGGACCCCGGCCAGCGGCTTGCGCAGCGTGAACTTGCTCGTGCCGCGACCGCGCTCCTGCACGGCCCTGAGGCCGTCGAGCAGGCCGAGGCCGCGGCGAAGGCTCTGTTTTCCGGCGACGTTGCTCATCTCTCCCCGGCCACGCTCGCCGAGGTCTTGGCCAGCGTGCCGAGCAGTTCGTTTTCAAAGGAGAGGCTCGCGGCCCCGGGCGTGCCGTGCATCGATCTGCTTATCGAAACCAAGCTCGCGACCTCCAAGCGCGAAGCTCGCGAGTTTCTCGCGGCTGGCTCTGTCACGATCAACGGCCGAAAGGTTGGCGTTGAAGATCACGTCACGGCGAGCGATCTTCTCCACGGCACGACGATGGCGATCCGGCGCGGGAAGAAGAGCTGGTATGTGGCGAAGTGGGAGTGAAGGCAATGAGCAAGAGAGAATGGGCAATGGGTGGGAGCGCCTTGAGCGCTGATGAGGTATCTGTTTCCATTCTCATTCCCGTTCCACATTCCTCATTGCCCAATCACCATTGCTCCCTGATTCCTCATCGCCTCCCGCCCATTGCCCATTCCCCTTCTACCCTGCATCCATGACCACCGCTCTCAACGTCCCAACCACCGAGTTTGAGAAGAAGGACCGCTGTTCCGACCTGCCGCATCGGCCTCGGGTTTTGCTCGGGAAAATGGGGCTGGACGGGCACGACCGCGGGGTGAAGGTCATCGCGCGGGCGTTGCGGGATTCGGGGGTTCACGTCATTTATTCGGGGCTGTGGCAGACGCCGCGGTCGCTGGCGATCTCGGCCCGGGACGAGGATTGCGACGTGATCTGCGCGTCGATGATGTCCAACTCGCACTTGGTGCTGGGGCCCAAGCTGGTGGATGAATCGCGCGTGCTCGGGCGGCCCGACCTGCTGATCTATATGGGCGGGATTATCCCGCAGGACGATCTGCCGGTGCTGCTCAAGGCCGGGGTCGCCAAGTGTTTTACGACGGGCACGGGGTTGATGGACATTGTGGAGGCGGTGCGTGGCGCGACGAAGGCCAAGGCCGCGAAGCTGCCGGGGCCGAGCACGCCGACGGCTCAGTTGGCACGCGATATCTCGCTGATCCACGACGGCAATGCGCTACGGCTTGACGCGGTGAAGCGTCGGCCCAAGAAAGTGATCGGCGTGACGGGCTCGCCCGGCGCGGGCAAGAGCACGCTGGTCGCGGCGATGGTCACGGAGTTCACGCGGCTCGCAAAGGAGGGCAAGGTCGCGGGGCGGTGCGCGGTGGTCGCGTTTGATCCGATGAGCCCGATCACGGGCGGGGCGTTGCTCGGCGATCGGCTGCGAGTGGATTTCAACACGCTCGACGAGGCCGCGTACTACCGGAGCCTGGCGATCAGCGGCGAGGATTATCGCGGGCTGCCCGAGGTTCTTTCGTTGATCGGCGGCGCGAAGTCCGGGGCCGAGGCGTTCGATCTCGTGTTTGTCGAGACCGTCGGCGCGGGGCAGAACGAGACGAAGATTCGGCAGCACGTGGATAAGACGCTGGTGGTGCTGACGCCGGGGATGGGTGACTCGGTGCAGATGGACAAGGCCGGGATCCTTGAGATCGCGGATATTTTCGTGTGCAACAAGGCGGACCACCCGGGCGAGCACGAGCTGGTGCGAGACCTGCGCGATGTCGCGGGTCGGCGTGCGATCGTGGAGACGGTGGCGACGCGCGGGGAGGGGATCACGGAGTTGCTGGAGGCGGTGCTGGCGTAGGCCTCCTGATTTGAGATCCGGTTCTGCACGGGTTTCGTATGTCTTTTCACGAAGAATCTATGCGGTTTGCCCGGCATCGAAGCTGAGGTAAAGAGTTCCGCGAATCTGTGAAAGCACGAGCGGAAATGCAAGCGCCACGGGGCGATTGGAGTTCCGATGTCAGCCGTGGTTCTTAAAAATCTCAGTACGCCCGAGATTTCTGGCGACGGGCACACTATGCAGTGCATGGAGGTCTGGGGCGGGAACGAGGCCGCGGACAGCACGATGCGGATGCCCGGGCTCGATGCCTGGGTGTACAGTCGGCCTTACAAGGGCGACGCGGGGGGCGGAGATGTTCACTACTTGTCGCGCTGCGGCACGGGTCGGATCGCGCGGCTGCTGGTTGCGGACGTCAGCGGGCACGGGGCGGCGGTGAACGACATCGCGATCAACCTGCGCACGTTGATGCGGCGCTACGTGAACTTTCTTGACCAGACTAAGTTCGTGGATTCGCTCAACCGCGAGTTCGCGGGGCTCACGGATTCTGGGCTGTTCGCGACGGCGGTGGTGGGGACGTACTGGGCCCCGACGCAGTATCTGGTGACGTGCAACGCCGGGCACCCGCCGCCGTTCCGGTACCGGGCCCGCACGAAATCGTGGGATTTACTCGAGCCGATGACAGATTCCAAGGCGGGCGACCTTGCGAACATCCCGCTTGGGATCTTCGACCCGACGCGGTACGACCAATTCGGCGCACGGCTTGAGCGCGACGACTTGGTGTTGATCTACACCGATTCGCTGATCGAAGCCGGGCCGATCGTCGGCCAGATGCTGGGCACGGCCGGGCTGTTGCGGATCTTGTCCACGTTGGACGCTTCGAAGCCGGATCGACTTATCGAAGCGCTGGTGCGCAAGATCCACGAGCACGCCGGGACAGAGAATCTGGGTGACGACGCGACGGTGCTGCTCATGCGGAACACGGCCGAGGGCGCGCCCAAGATGAACTTGAAGGAGTCCCTGAACGCGGTCTGGCTTTTTCTCGGGCTGGTGGTGGCTCGGATCGGTGGCGGTACGACGCCGATCCCCTGGCCGGAGATCAGCGTGGCGAACCTGCTGGGGCCGATCTTCGGGCGGTTTAATTTCCGGTGGGGAACGACCGAGGGGAAGCTGAGTTAGGGATCCGTCTCAGTCTGCGGCGAGCCGGATCTAAGGCCAGACAGGCGACCTCCCGGCATACCATCGATCGAATGGCTGTGAAGAAATCCGAACCCGTGACCGAAGCGCCAACCCCTCAGGCGATCGCCTCGGCTGTGGAGGCGATCCTGCTAAGCGTTGACCGTCCGATCACGATCTCCGCGCTGGCGGCTGGCGTGGTGCGCCGCCCGCACAAGACGCCCGACGACGCGGTGTCGCCAGAGCCGCCCTCGGCCACGGGCGACGAGGAGAAGTTGATCGAAGAAGCGGTCGCGTCGCTCAACGCGGTGTACGAGTCTACGGGGCGATCGTTCCGCATCGAATCGATCGCTGGCGGGTTGCGGGTGATGACGGTCTCGTCGATTGCCCCGGCCGTGGCGGCGTTCCATCGTTCGCGACAGCCGGCGCGGCTTACCCGGGCGGGCGTCGAGACGCTGGCGATCGTGGCGTACAAGCAGCCGATCACGCGTGCGGTGCTCGAGTCGATCCGCGGCGTGGCGTGCGGTGAGGTGCTGCGCACGCTGATCGATCGTCGCCTGGTGACAATCCGGGGTCGGGCCGAGGAACTGGGCCGCCCGTTGCTGTACGGAACGACAAAGCAGTTCTTGGATGTTTTCGGTCTGTCTTCGCTGAAGGACCTGCCGTCGATGACCGAGTTGAAGCTGGGTCCGCTGATGGACGCTCACCCGGGATCCGGGAAGAGCGTGAAGTCGGCGGTCCAGTCTGAACTCGCGCCCGAGCGCCGTGTCTCCACCGATGGAGCCGCGGAGCCCGAGCGAAACATCGAACCGACTGCCACCGACCCCGGCGCCGTGCTGGGCTCGGGCCGGGGGGTAGTCACGGAGGATCGTTCATGAACGTGCGCATAGTCAACCGCTCAGGCCTTGGTGTCGTTTCGAAGCTTTGCATCTCGCTCGCGGCGTTGGCCGCGGGCACACTGCTGCTGGGCGGGTGTCACAGCGAGTCGATCCGCGGTCGTGTGGTGCAGGGGCAGGCCGGGGTAATCGCGGCCGTGTCTGATGACGACAGCCGCAAGGACCAGCCCGGGGTCGCTGGCGCGCAGATCGAGATCCGCACCAAGGACGCGAACGCGGCGTCCAGACTCGTAGGCAAGGCCACGACAGACGCGTCTGGTGAGTTCTCGCTCCCCATAAGCGAGAGCATCATGCGTCGTGACCGCCTTCAGCTCTCGGCCCGCAACGAGGGATATCTGCCGCTGCGGAGCGATTTTTACTTGTCAGACAGGGAAAAGCTTGTGCTGGTGGTAATGAAGAATATCGGCGCAGCCTCGGCGTCGGCGGCCCCGGGCGCGACTCCGGTCGCAACTCCGACCGCGCCAAGTGTGTCCGCCAACGTCGATGACAGAAAGCGCGAGTGAGTGCGTGCACGATCGGGCGGTACCCACCACGAGCCTCATGAGCTCCATGACCCCCACGAGCCCTATGGGCTCGCTGGCGTCGAGCCTCGCTCGATCTCGTGGTGTGCCTCTCGATGAACCGCTTAAGAGGGTCCGACGCCGGTACCACTTCCACTTCCCCGGCGTGGTCTACGCGATCACCACCGTGTTCCTCGCGATCGGCGCGATCAACAGTCAGAACAACCTGCTCTTCTGGGCCTTCGGTCTGGCGGTCGCGGGCATGCTCGTCTCGGGGGTCGTCAGCGGCGCCTCGCTGATGGGCATCGAGATCGCGCGCGACCCGATCGTGACCTCGCAGGTCAACGGCGTGATGCGGATCCGCTACCGCGTCCGCAACAACAACCGCATCTTCCCGGCCTTCTCGATCAACATCAGCGAGCGGGCCAAGCACGGGCCCGACCGCGACCCTGACACGCGCGCCAACTGGGCGGGGCGGGTGCCCGAGCCGTTCGCCTTCGTTCCGTTGATCCGGGCTGGCGAAACGGTGAGCGTCGAGGCGTTGGTGAAGCCCACGCGGCGCGGCGAGGCGCGGTTCCGCTGCGTCGCGGTGTGGACGGTTTTTCCCTTCGGGCTCACGCGCAAATCGGTGACGTTCGTGGGGACTCGCGTGGCGCTGGTTCGCCCCGAGCCAGCGGAGATCGCGCCGAACCTGGCCCGAGATCGGTCGATTGACGGCGGCACCGGCCGGTCCGCGCCCCTGCGTTCGCTCGACGGGCACGAGTTCTTTGCGCTGCGCGAGTATGCGTCGGGTGACAGCCCGCGTGCGATCGCGTGGCGTCGGTCGGCACGCACGGGGGAGACCATCGTGCGGCAAAACTCCGCGGCCGCGGCCGAACGGGTGTGGGTAGAACTAGATTTGAACGACGACCCGGACCTAGGTGAGCGACTGATCCGCGTCGCGACGGCCGCGATCCTGCGGGCCTCGTCGCGCGAGATCGTGGTCGGGCTGAGCGTGCCTTCGCAGGGTGTGCATGCCGCGCCGCGCGACGGACGCGGACATATCGAAGCGATGCTCGACACGCTCGCGGTGATCTCGTCGGTGCGAAGTCGTGAGATCGATGTTGGCGCGAGTGTGGGCGCGAGTGTGGGCGCAGACGCAAGCGCAGACGCGAGCGTGCGGCGTGTCAGGCCGGGCGAATCGGCCTTGGTCGTGAGCGTGCAGAGCCCCGCGGGCCGCATCGTGCAATCTGGTTCGCTTCGGCCTGACGCGGCCGCGATCCGCGGTGTCTCGGAGGGTGGGCGATGAGCACCATCAGAGTCTCGCGCGTGGCGACGCTTGTCAGCGTGGCGATCTCGATCGTCGCGTACGCGCTGGCCGATCGCTTCATGGTCTTGGCGGCCGCGGCGATCCCTGCGGCCTTGCTCGGGTGGTGGTTGACCGAGATCAAACGTCTGACGCCGGTGCCCAAGCTGGCGATCAACCTGCTGGTGACGGTCGCGATCGTGTGGAGCTTTTACCGCGTCGTGTCGGACCGCGGCGTGGAGGGTCTGACGGTCTCGGTGTTCTGTCAGTTCCTGGTGCTGGTACTGCTGGTGAAGCTGTGGGACCGCAAGGACGCGCGCGACATCGCGCAGGTGCTGACGCTCTCAATCTTCCTGACCATCGGCGCGATCCTGACCGCCAACACGCTGGGCGTGGGGCTGGCGGTGATCCTGAACGTGGTCGTGAGCATCTTCGCGGTGATGAGCTTTCACGTGGCGGTGGGGGTGGAGCGGCTGTCGGTCGCGGCGCGAGCGGTTGGGGAGTCCGGTGCGGTCGACGCGGACGCTTCTCGCCCGATCCGCGGTAGTTTTCTCTCGCTTTGCGTGACGTCGCTGGTTCTGGGGCTGGTGGTGAGCGTGGTGGTGTGGGTCATCATGCCGCGTGGCATCGGCGAGAGCGAGTTCGGCGGGCTGGGTCAGTTCGGCGGGCGACGTACAGGCTTTACCGAGCGTGTTGATCTGCGAAGATCGGGGCTGATCACTGAATCGACGCGCGCGGTGCTCGATCTGCGGATCGAGAACGGTCAAGGGTTCTCGATCGGCACCGAGGGGCGGCATGTGTACTTGCGCGGTGCCGTGCTGGACTTATTCGACGGCCGAGCGTGGACCAAGTCCGCCGCCTCGGGCCCGGTGACGGACATGAAAGTGCAGGCGGGCACGTCATGGAAGATCGGACCCACGCAGGGCACGATGGCGTTGGTGCAGAGGATCGTGATGCGCGACGTGGCGTCGAGCGGCGTGCCGGTTCTGGCGGCGCTCAACCCCGTTGCCATCGAACTCGAAGCCGACGCGCAGCTCGCGTTCCGTTACTCGGCGCGGACGCTGACGCGCGACGGCCGAGCCGGGCGCTTCGCCTACACGGTGACCTCGGTCGCGCCTAGGGTCGATGACGAGCGTTCGCAGGTCGTTCGTGGAACGTCGGCGCAGTTCTCTTCGACTCGGATTACGGCCGAGGCCGGTCGTGTGCTCGCCGAGGCTGGCATCGAGCCGGACCCCGACCTGCGCCCTCCCGCGTGGGATCTGGACGCGTGCCGGGCTCTGGAAAAACACCTGCGTGTCACGTGCACCTACACGCTCGATACCAAGCCCGTGCGAGCCGGTCAGGACCCTATCGAAGAGTTTCTGTTCGTGAATCAGACCGGGCACTGCGAGTACTTCGCGTCGGCGATGGCGGCGATGACGCGCAGCGTGGGCATCCCCGCGCGGGTCGTGGCCGGGTACGTCGCCAACGAGTTCTCGCTCGATACCGAGACTTACACCGTGCGTGAGAACAGCGCCCACGCGTGGGTCGAGGCCATGGTCGGCGAGGGAGTCTGGATGACGTTCGATCCCACGCCGCCCGACGGTCTGCTCCAGCAGATCCGCCCGCCCGCGCGGTTCCTGGCGGGCTGGCAGCACTGGCTCGATTCACTCGACAACGCCTGGTCAACCTCGGTCGTCACCTTCGACGAGCAATCGCGGAAGAAGTTGCTGGGCGCTGACGCCAACCCAGCCTCGTGGGTCCACGAGCACGTGGCGAGCTGGATGGCCGAGTTCCGCAACTCTGACGCGCAGTCTCGCATGCGTGCGGTGGCTCGGATCGTCACCGCTGTACTCACGCTCACGCTGCTGGGCTGGCTCGGCACTTGGGTTGTCCGTTTCTTCCTCTCACGCTGGCGTTCTTCACCGCGCAGATCGCGCGGTTGGGGCGAACCGCAACTATGCGAGATCAACGCACGCTCGAAGTTCTACTTCGACATTCTCGCGAACTTGCGCAAGCTGGGCATGGCCAAGCCCGACTGGAGGCCGCCGCTCGACCACGCGGACGCGATCAATGAGTCCTTGCCAGCGTCGCGAGCCTTGCGACAGGCCGCGAGCCTGTACTACGCGGCCAGGTTCGGGCTGCGCGAGCTCACGCCTGACGAGATCGAAGCGTCGCGCCGAGCCGCTCTTGACCTGCGCCACGGCCCGGCCCGACCGGCCCCTCGTTCGGCGGTTGACTCGGAATAACCGGCGTATCCCAGCCCACGGGCGCGTAGTGTGCTTATCGGCCCGGGTTTCCCGTTGCACGATTCAAGCGTGCGCTCGCCCGCGACGATGCTCGTCGGCACCTTCGCACCCTTGGAGAAGCAGCCATGCCCGCAAACAGGTCCCGCACCGATCGGTGGCGTGAGAGTCTCGATCAGGTCTACGAGCGCAACGGCGGTCTGGAGATCAGCATCGACCGCGGCGAGGCTCTCTGCGAGCTTGCGAACCCAAGTCCACACCTCAGCGCGACCACGCCGAGATTGGAACGCAACGCTCAACCGTCGGACCTGATCTGGCGCGTGCGGATCCTCGGCCTGAATGACGACGAGATCGTCGTCGAGCAGCCCGGGGCGCTCGGGCAATCCATCTGTCTCGATGTCGGCACCAAACTCATCGTCGGGCTCACCATCGGGCAGAACCGCTGGATGTTCAAGACCGACGTCGTTGGGCTTGCCCAGATCGGGCAGTCTCACGGGCGGCCCATCGCCGGGCTGAGGCTGGCCATGCCGGTCCACGTCGAACGCTGTCAGCGACGCAATTTCTATCGCATGTCCACCGCCCAGCTTCACCTCCCCGAGGTGCAATGTTGGTCGCTGCTCGACCTCACCTCGGTCGTCGCGGCCGAGGTCGCCAACCGAGCCCTGATCACTGGTCTCTTGTCCGGAGCCATCAAGCCGTTGAACTCCAACTCCGACGAGCCGCTGGTGCTTCCGGATGTCGGCCCGCCGTTCAAGGCGCACATGGTGAACATCGGCGGTGGCGGCGCGGGGTTGCTGGTTGATCGCGGCGAGACCATCGGCCCGGACAAGAGCCGCGCGTTATGGCTGCGGCTAGATCTCAGGCCTCACATTCCGGCGCCGATCGCCATGACCGCCAAGGTCGCGCACACGCACATGGACAGCGGGCAGAACGTGTACCTGGGCGTGGCGTTTGATTTTTCGTTTCACGCCGCGCACCGGGACTTCGTGGCCGGGCGGATTTGCGACTACGTGCTGGCCAACCAGCGCGAGCAGGTGAGAAGGATCGCCGGTTGATCGCGCGTTGACGTGCGGATCGACGCGGTCGAGCGAGCCAAAACGAGAGAGGCCCCCGGCGGATGCCGGGGGCCTTTTTTTGGAGCGAACTTTCAGATCAGACGAGACCTGATCTGACCTCATCGAGTGAGGGCGACGTGTCGATCAGCAGCCAGCCTCGAAGGCGACGACGTACTGGTCGAAGTCGTCGCCGGTGACGAAACCGTCGCCGTCGAAGTCAGAGGCAACATCGCCCATCTCGAACGCCGCGACGAAGGAATCGAAGTCGTCGCCGGTGACGAAGCCGTCGCCGTCGAAGTCAGCCGGGCAGGGAACGCTGACGTACTGCAGGCCGTCGATCAAGTTGAAGTCGAGCCCTGTGGGCGAACCAAGGTTGGCGGTCGCGGCGGGCAGCCCGCCGATGACCTGGTTGGAGATGAAGTTGTACCCGCCGTTGCTCACAAAGCCAGCGATCTTGATCGGGCCCGAGCGAGTCCAGCCAAGCTCGGCGAGGCTGATGCGGAACTCCATGCCGGTCGTCACCGCGGCGCCCGAGCCGGTGCCCGGGAACGCGGGGACACCAGCGACGTTGAGGTTGTTGATGTAGCAGTCGAGTTGGCCAGCGGTACCGACCGGGGCGAGCGGGGTGGCGAAGCAAGAGTCACCGGCCAGGCGGGGCGAGAACTCGGTGAAGATCGAGGTCGCGCTGCCGTTCTGGGCGTCGATGCGCGGGCCGTCGAACGAGTTGGGGTTGTTGGTGGTCTTCGGGCCGCCGCTGAACGCGCCGTAATCGGTCGGGAAGCCGGAGAAGTCCTGGCGCGGGCCGTCGGTGCGGAGGACGGCGCTGTTGTTGTAGATCTCGACCGGCAGGTTGCCGTTGGTGAAGCTGAGCCACTGATCGGCCGAGAAGTCGGCATCGAAGATCAGCCCGGCTTGGTTGTTGAGCCCGTTGAAATCGATATCGACGTTATCGCCGCGAAGGACGTTCTGGCCGCCAGCGGTGGTGTCAAAGAAGAGGCTGACCTTATTGAACGACGACTCGAGGTTGCCACCGATGAACACGTAGAGGTTCTGGCCGATGACCCGGGCGTAGACGTTATCGAGTTCCGAGCCGTTGGAGACATCAGGCGAGGGGATGTTGGTGGGGTTGCCGATGACGCCGTCGATGTTGGTGTTGTTGACGGTCGCGAGGACGTCAAGAGCGCCCACGTCGCCCGCGATGAAGTTCGCGGCGCTGCCGTAGCCGACGGTCGAACCGACGTACCAGGCGGTGCCCGCGCCGGTGGTGGGGATGGTGGCCGCGTCGGCGTAGACGACGTAGTCGGTGCCGTTGTTGCTGCCGTTGATGCCGATGTAATAGTCCGGAGAGAACGCGCCGTCGAACTTCAGCCCGGGGTTGGTTCCGTCGTTGCCCATGCGGGCGAGGCGGGCCGAGGCCGAGAGCCCGTCGAGCTGGTTCTGCCCGCCAGCCGTGGTATCAAGAAAGAACTCCATCGTGTTGCTGTTGGCTTCGAGATTGCCAGCGACGAGGATGTAAAGGAAGGTCGCATCCTTGCAGGCGTAGACCGCGTCGATCTCCGAGCCGTTGCCCGAGGCGCCGTTGTCGATCAGCCCGTGGGTCGCGTTGCCGAACCCGGTGAAGGTCGTCTGGACCGAGCCGGAGATGGCGGTTGTGCCGTACGCGGCATCGCGTTGCCCGTCGATCGTGGGCGTGCCGGTCGGGAGGCCAGCGAGCGTGATGAACTGGTTGCCGGTGATGTTGACGAGGTTGATCGCACGAGGCTCACCCAGGTTGCCGGTGTTGGCCGGGAGGGGCCCAGCGAACTGGTTGGAGGCGAAGCTGCTGCCGCCGCCGTTGACGAACGCGCACAGGCCGATAGCCCCGGTGGGGCTGCCAATATCGGCGAGCCTGATGCGAAGCTCGACGCCGGTGGTCACCGCGGCGGGGTTGCCCAGCCCGGTGGGAACGTTGTCGCCGAAGTCCGTGCCCAACGTGTTGATCCAGAGAGGAGCGCCGTAGCCCGAGCCGAGCTGGCCGTCGATGACGGGCTGGGCAAGAGCTTGACCGGCCAGGGCGACCAAGGCGGCCGCAGCGATACAGGACGACTTCTTCATATATGAACTCCCACTTCAAGGTGAAAGGACGGACTAAACGCCCACTCATGCGGCCGATGTGCTCGGGCATGCGGTGGGCACACGAAAACGTTTACATCTCTTACGCGACGCGAGCGTTGCCCAAGAGTGCAAAGGATAGCATGAGATTGTGAAATCGCCCTCATGGAAAATCAAAAATTTTCAGATCTGGGCGCGGAGATCCGTTCAAATGGCGGCAGATCCAAGCGCAATACCATCAAAATACGAACAAAATTAGAACGGATGAGGAGCTGAGCTTGAACCTTGGAGGAAGACAGCGATTTTTGGTAAAGAGATTACAACTCTTGGCCGGAAGCTCTTGACGTGACGGGGTGCGATCCGGTACGGTATTCCGTGAAACACTTGGGCTGTTACAGTCGAAGCGTTACTACGGTCGTGTGAAAGTCTCGCGAGCGAACGAAGACTCGCGGAGATCCGCACGATGCTCAAAGACACGGCAGGCTGGATTTAGAGACTGGATCGGCAGGTTGGATCGCCAAGTTGGATCGTCGAATTGGAATTGACCAGACTCGGATCGACCGGACTGGATTCGATCGGTTTCCTGACCCCTTTAGCCCCTTGACGGGCGATTGGATAATCACCATGCAACGCACTCGGCGTCACACGCGGGCGGCCTCTTTGTTCGGAGAGATTTCCAAAGCCTCGCCGCGCCGATCTGCCGCGCGTCGTGGTGGGTTTACGCTGATCGAGTTGCTGGTGGTCATCGCGATCATCGCCCTGCTTATCGGGATCCTGCTCCCGGCGCTGGGCAAAGCTCGCTCGGTGGCACGCATCGCCAAGTGCCTGGCCAACGTGCGAAGTGTGAGCACGGCGATGAATCTCTACGCCAACGACAGCAAGTCGTGGTACCCGATCCTGCCGTTCAACGATTCTGCGAAGGCGGCCTGGCGGGCCTCTTCGCCGACCCTCGACCAGCAGTGGATCAAGGGCGGTCTGGCCGGGTTCTTCAGCCTTAACCAGGTCGGCGACGCTGATGGCGGGTCGAACAAGGACTACGGGTTTGCCGGTTCTTCGCTCGATGAGGGCGACGACGGAGAGAAGTACGACGACGGCAACCGCGACGCGATTGTGCGTCGCTATATGGAAGCCTTCGACGTTCTTTACTGTCCGTCGGATAAAGAAGACCGGTTCTTCGGCAGGCCCTACGCCCCCAACAAGAGCACTTACACCTCGGCCAACACGGAGACGTGCAAGTTCAAAACCCCGCGTCCGGCTAGGGGTTACAACGACGTGATCAGCTACAACATCAGCTATCTGTACATCGCGGGCTTGAAGACCGACGAGTCTGTGATCATCAGCGCCGCGCCCATGTTCGGCGACGAGACCAACGGCAACGATCTGTCCACCAACGCTTTCTGGGGCGGCGGGAGCAGCAGCGACGCCAACGCCAAAGAAGCTGGCACCGTCCCCGGCGTCTACGCCAAATCCGACAACCACGGCAGCAACGGCGGCAATTTCGCGTTCACCGACGGGCACGCCGAGTTCCTGAAATCCACGGCCGGAAACACCATCCAGTACCGGTTCTTCGGGAAAGATGAACGAGGAAAGCCAGCGCCCGGTACCTCTATCAACGTGATCAAGAAAGGCCGCAGCGATAGGGTGCAGACGATCGACTAAACCCGCTCTCCGCGCGTCGATCGGGTACACTCTTTTCCCTGATCGGGGCCCGGGCTTTGTGCCCGGTGTTTCACACTTCAGAGTTTTCTCAGTGTTGAGCAAGATCGGAGCGGGATTTGGCGGTGTCTGAGAGCGGACAGCGTGAGGGAAATCGCGACGGCATGCACGACCAACGGATCTCGGGCGGCGGCTGGCTCAAGCGTGCGCTCTTCGCTCAGGAATCTGGCCTCGTCATCGTCATCGTGCTCGCGATGGTTGCGCTCACTTTCTTCGGCGGCACCAAGTATAAACGCGAACTCGTCCGCGTGCCAGCTGGTACCGCCGTCACGAGCACGGACGGCGTGATCGCGGTCGGCGTCGGCGCGGCGGTGACCAAGTACGCCGAGGCGGACGGGTGGGAACTGCGCGAATCCGGGGCAAGCCGGACGCTCACACGCCGCGCCGAGGTCAACAAGTTCCTTGATGTCGAGAACCTGATCCTGCTGGCCAAGGACGCCAGCTTCATCGCCATCATGGCGGTGGGGATGACCGCGATCATCGTGATGGGGGGGATCGATCTTTCGGTCGGCTCGATCTACGCGCTCGCGGCGTTGCTTGGCGCGATGACGCTGCGCGCGATGCAGGCACACTCGATGGAATCCGGGTCGTCGGTGTCGGGACTCAGCGCCGTGCTGGTCGGTCTGCTGGTCTGCGGCGGGGTCGGCGCGGCCTGCGGCGCGGCCAACGGCGCGATGATCGTCGGGCTCAAGGTCCATCCGTTCATCATCACGCTGGGCATGATGGCCGTGCTTCGCGGCGTGGTCTTTGTGACCACCAAAGGCGAGGCCGTGCTCGGTGTGCCGCCCTCGTTCCAAGACGGTTTCTTTAAGAGCCAGATCGGCGGCGTGTACCCGGTGCCGGTAATTGTGATGCTAATCGTGATGGCGGCGGGCTGGGTGGTGCTGACGCGCACGACCCTCGGCCGACGCATTTACGCGATCGGCGGCAACGAGATCGCCGCGAAGTACGCGGGCGTCCCTGTGGGCGGGGTGAAGTTCGCTGTGTACACGATTACCGGGCTGCTGGTGGGCGTGAGCGCCTGCGTTTCGGTCGGGTATTTCGGGAGTGCATCTCCCGACGCCGGTCGCGGGTATGAACTTGACGTGATCGCCGCCTCGGTGATCGGCGGCGCGTCGCTGTCGGGCGGGCGCGGGACGGCGCTGGGGGCCGTGCTAGGTGCGATCCTGATCCAGTTGATCCGCAACGCCATGATCATCCTCGAGATCGACACGAACTACACCGACATCGTGATGGGCGCGGCCATCGTGACCGCGGTCGTTCTCGACCAAGCCAAATCGCGGCTCGTGCCCACCGGGAAATAGCCGACGTTCAGACGAGACCCAACGTGCAGCGCGCCGTGGCCGTTCGTGCCCAGAGTCTCACCACGAATCACATCACATCACATCACATCACGCACTCGTCAGGAACAGATCAGGAATCGCTTGAGGCCGCGTTTCAGCCTCGTATGATCCGTCACGCTTGCATCGCAAGCATCATTTAACACTGGAGATTGACCATGAACAGATCGACCTTCGTTCGCACGCTCTGCTGCGGCTTTGTCGCCGTCGCGGGCGGAGTCTTCTCGCTCAGCGCCTCGGCTCAGACCGACGCCAAGCCAGCCGGAAAGCCGACCGCCACCAAGAAGACCATCGTCATCGGCGTGATCGCCAAGAGCACCAGCAACCCGGTGTTCCAGGCGGCCAAGACCGGCGCCGAGGACGCGGCCGCGGACTTCCGCTCCAAGGGCATCGACGTCAAGGTCATCTGGCAGACCCCGACCGTCGAGGACGCGCAGAAGCAATCGCAGTACATCGAGCAGCTCGCCGGGCAGGGCGTCGACGGCATCACGATCAGCTGCTCGGACGGCAAGGTGCTCAAGTCTTCGATTGACGCGGCCGTGGACCGCGGCGTCGAGGTCGTCACGTTCGACTCAGACTCGCCCGAGAGCAAGCGTTTCGCGTACTACGGCATTGACGACGTCGAGGCTGGCCGAGCGGTGATGCGTGAGCTCGCCAAGGCCATGGGCGAGAAGGGCGGCCAGGTCGCGGTGCTCGCCGGAAACCAGACCGCGCCAAATCTCCAGGCCCGCGTCAAGGGCGTGAAGGAAGAGATGGAGAAGCACAAGAATATCAAGCTCAAGCAGGTCTACTACCACAAGGAGACCGCCAACGACGCGGCCGCCATGGTGCAGACGGTGCAGACGTCCAACCCAGACATCGCTGGCTGGGCGATGGTGGGCGGGTGGCCGCTATTCACGCAGAATGCGCTCGACGGCGTGTACGACAAGGCCAAGGTCTGCTCGGTGGACACGCTCCCCGCGCAGCTTGATTATGTTCGCAGCGGGCAGGTGCAGGCGTTGATCGGTCAGGACTGCTACGGCTGGGGGTACCAGACGGTGGTGATGCTGGTGGACAAGATCGGCAAGGGCAAGTCGCCCGGGCAGGCCGTCAACCACTTCGAACTCGCGGTCGTGACCAAGGAAAACGTCGAGAAGTACGCCGGGCTCTGGGAAAAATGGCTGGGCGGGTCTAAGAAGGACGGCGAGGGCAAGGCCGATCCCAAGCCGGTCCAGAAGAAGTAATCGCTCCCAAAGGCTCGGGGACGAAAGTCCCTGAGCTTTCTTCGCCCTCGCAGTCTGGACCTGAGCTTCAACCCAACGTCGATCAGACCGCGATTCGATCATGCCGCGATTCCATAAACTGCCCCGATGAACGCCCCCTCGAACCTATCCGCAGACCACGTCCTGTTGAACGCCGAGCACGTCTCGAAGCGGTTCGGCATCACGCAGGCTCTCGACGACGTAAGCGTGAGCTTCTTTGCGGGCGAGGTCCACGCGCTGATGGGCGAGAACGGGGCTGGCAAGAGCACGCTGGGCAAGGTCATCGCAGGGCTGCACAAGCAGGATCAGGGCAGCGTCAGCATCGCGGGGCGTGTGCTCAAGCCTGGATCGATCGACGATGCGTTTGACGCGGGAATCCGGATCGTGCATCAAGAGCTCGCGCAGTGCCCAAACCTGAGCGTGGCCGAAAACCTGTGCCTGCACGACATCCCGACGCGCGGGTTTGGGCTGATCGATCGCCGCGCGATGAACGAGCGGGCCGCCCGGCTCGTACACAAGCTCGACCCTGGGATCGATGTCGAAGCGCCGCTGGGGCTGCTCGCGCCGGGCCGCCGACAGATCTGCCAGATCGCCGCCAGCCTCGATGACCGGACCAACGGCCACGAGACGCGCACCGGCTCAGCCAACGCAACCGTCGGCGGCCCGGCGTTGCTCGCGGCGCGGGTGATCGTGCTTGACGAGCCCACCAGCTCGCTCTCCGTCGCCGAAGCAGACCGCCTGCTGGAGATCACGCGGCAACTCGCCACCCAAGGCCTGACGATGATCTACGTCAGCCATCGCATGGGCGAGATCTTCCAGGTTTGCGACCGCGTCAGCGTGCTCCGCGACGGGAAGTTCGTCGCGACCAGCCGAATCAAGGACATCGACGAGCCGACGCTGGTCGAGCAGATGATCGGCCGCCGCCTGCAGACGCCGACCAGGCGGATCCAGTCGGGGAATCTAACGAACTTTCCAACCCAACCACCAACCCAGCCATCAACCAAATCACCAACCCAATCACCAACCCAGCCATCAACCCAACCATCAACCCAGTCATCAAGCCAATCATTAAGCCAAGCCAGCACCACTCACGTCGATTCGCACGCCGAGCCGTCGAGCGAAACTTCCGCGCTCCGCGAGATCATGGGCGGCGAGCACCACGCCGCCGCCAACGCTCCGACGCTGCTCGAAGTCTGCGGCATCTCGTCGCAGGGCAAGCTCCGCGATGTTTCTCTGAAGGTTCGTGCGGGCGAGATCGTTGGAATCGGCGGGCTGGTCGGGGCCGGTCGCTCGGAGCTTCTCGACGCGATCTTCGGGCTTGATCGTCGCGCGGCCGGTGTGGTAATGGTCGCGGGAGCGCCCGTCAGCATCGCGGGGCCCAAGGCCTTGATCGCGGCCGGGGTCGGCTATGTCCCCGAGGACCGTCGCCTGCAAGGGCTGTTCTTCCAGCTTGGGATCGACGAGAACATCGTGGTCCCGTTCATGCCGCGTCTGGCGCTGGCCTTTGGGTTCCGCAACCGTGCGGCGGAAAAGAAGATCGTGCAGGAAAAAGTGCGCGAGTTCCAGGTCAAAGCCGCGACCTTAAGTTCACTCCCCGGCGAGCTCTCGGGCGGCAACCAGCAGAAGCTCCTCATCGCGCGCTGGATGGGAAGATCGACCCGCGTGCTCTTGCTCGATGAACCGACCCGCGGCATCGACGTGGGCACCAAGGCCGAGGTGTACAAGCTCATCCGCGCCTCCGCCGACGCCGGGGCCGCCGTGCTGCTCGTCTCTAGCGAGATGCCCGAACTGCTCGCGCTCTCGGATCGCATCCTCGTGATGTGCGCAGGCTGCATCAGCGGTGAACTCAACGGCGCAGACATGACGCAGGCGAACATTCTGCGCTTGGCAACGGTCGATCAGGCTCGCAGAGCATCGGCGCTCAGCGTCTGAACACTCGTTGGCCCACGGTGTGCAACGCTCAACCGCTCGCTTGAGCTCAAACCGTCCTTGCCGAGGCCGAGCTATTTGAACGCTTTGATCGCCGAGAGCAGCTTCAGGGCCGAGTCAGAGTTTACCTGGTCCGCCAACTGCGCCGTGTAGATCCCCGCTTGCTGGAGCACCTGTGCCCTGACCAGCTTGGCCGTCTCTGCGGCGTAATCGGTGTCCTCGATCAGCGAGCGGGCGGCCGTGACGTTCTCGTACTCGGTCATCGACACGCGGATCTCGGAGTGAATCTCGTTGCTGCGGATGCCGATGCCAGCCCGCTTGGTCGCGATGTCCGCGACAGCCGCGTCCACCACCTGCTGGGCAAGCTCGTGGTCGCCGTCCACCAGGTTCAGCTTGCCGCTGGCGATGTCCGCAAGCGAATACGTGACTTGCTTGGTGGTGCCGTCGGGCTGCTGCTCGTCGCGGGTGACCCGACCCAACGATTTGGAACGCTGCCCGTCGAGAAGGTGATCGCCGTTGAAGACCGTGGTGTCCGCGAGATAGTCGATCGTCTGCATGACCGACTGGGCCTGTATCTGCATCGCCTCGCGCTCGCCCTTGGAAGTCCCCGCAGTGTTCGCCGACGAGACTACCACGCTGCTGAGTTCGAGCAGCAGATCGCCCACCACGGACTGCGCGCCCTCGATCGCGCCGAGCCGCTTGTCTTCTAGTTCCAGCCGCTCGACCTTCTTGTTGAGCCGGGCTTGGTCTTGCGCGAACCCGGTGACCGCGATGAGCCCGGCCGGGTTGTCTGACGCGCGGTTGATCTGTTTGCCCGTCGCCAGCCGCTCCATCGCCTGCGCAATCTCGTGCTGGGACCGTTGCAGCGATCGACTCGCGATCATCCGAGACAGGTTGGTCTCGATGGAAATCATGGCATTGTCGAGATCGTCCGAACAGAACCCCGACTTGAAGCGCAAACCTACACTCGCCCCATGTTGCCACTGGTCACTCGTTTCGCACCGTCCCCAACCGGCCACCTTCACATCGGAGGCGCTCGCACGGCCTTATTTTGCTGGGCGTTCGCCAAGAAGAACGGCGGGCGCTTCATGATCCGCATTGAGGACACCGACCAGGCTCGCTCCAGCGACGAGTCGGCTCGCGGCATCATGGAAGATCTGGCGTGGCTGGGCATCGAGTGGGACGATGGGCCGGAGCTGACGTACGGCGGTCGGAAGATCGGCGGTGACGCGCGCGGCGTCAAGCCATATTTCCAGGCTCAGCGCGTGGCGATCTACAACGCGCACGTGATGCGCCTGATCGAAGACGGCAAGGCTTACCCGGCGTTCGAGACCTCGGAAGAGCTGGAAATCAAGCGTAAAGCGGCGGTCGCGGCTAAGCAGACGTACCGCTACGACTGTTCCATGTGGAACACCTACCCCACGCCCAGCGCGCGACTTGCGCGCATGAAAGACGCGGATGCGAAGGGTGAGCGGTACGTCGTTCGGTTCCATGCCCCGGCCGAGCAGGTGGTTGTGAAGGATCAGGTTCTAGGCGACGTGACTTACGCGGCCGGGGAAATGGACGACTTTGTGATCCGCAAGGCCGACGGGTTCCCGACGTACCACTTCGCGGTGGTGGTGGATGATGAGACGATGGGCGTGACGCACGTTCTGCGCGCGCAGGAGCACTTGAACAACACGCCGCGGCACGTGGCGCTGCAGAGTGCGCTGAGGTTCCGGACGCCGGTCTATGCGCATATGCCGCTGATTTTCAACATGGACGGCACGAAGATGGGGAAGCGCGACCGGGCCAAGGCGGCGCGAAAAACTCTGAAGGAGTCGCTGGCCAAGCCGGGCGCGAGCGTGGCGGCGGTCGCGGCGGCGACGAGGTTTGACGCGAAGCTGCTCGGTGAGTTCGTGAACGCGGACAACGACTCGATGGAGATCGCCGAGGCGATCGCGGCGCACTTTGGTGTGGCGCTGCCCGAGATTCAGGTGAACGATTTCAGGCGCAACGGGTACCTGCCGTCAGCCATCACGAACTTCATCTCGCTTTTGGGTTGGAATCCTGGGATGAAGTTGGCGGACGGGAAGGATCTTGAGAAGTTCGACAACGCGTTTCTCGCGGAGCATTTCGCGATCGACCGGATCGGGAAGACCAACGCGAAGTTTGATCGAGCGAAGCTGCTGAGTTTCAACGCCGACGCGATCAACGCGATGAGCGACGCGGGCTTTGCGGCCGCGTGGCTCGAATGGTGCGAGGAGTTCGAGCCTTCGCTGCCAGCAAAGGTTGATCTGGCGCGGTGGGACTTGCTCGGGAAGATCGTAAAGCCGCGGGCGAAAACGATGCGCGACGGCGCAAAGTCGGCGTCGTTCGTGTTGCTCGATGATGAGCGCGTGCCGCTGGATCTCGCGGCGGTGGCGAAGAACTTGGAGGCGAACGATCGGCAGGGGTTCGCGCTGCTGGGGTTGGTGCGCGATCGGTTGATGTCGCTGAGCGAGGCGGAGTTTGAGCCAGTGATGATCCATTCGATTATCGAGCAGGTGGCGCAGCAGAGCGGCGTTGGGATGGGCCCGGTGTCGCAAGCGATCCGCGTGGCGATCGCGGGCGTTGCGGTGAGCCCGGGGATCGGAGAGACGCTGACGGTATTGGGAAGGACGCGGACGATGACGCGGATCGAGCGGTGCTTGGGGGCGCGAGTCTAGCTGGTGCGGGATGACAGATGCTTGATCGCTTCGAGTGTTACGAGGTTTGTGTGCAGTCGCCGCGGCATGTGGCGGAGATGCTGCGCGCGATCGCGGGGCCGCGAGCAAGGAGGCTGCGCGAGGATTTCTGCGGGACAGCGGCGGTGTCGCGGTGGTGGGTTAAACGAGAGGGTGCTCGCGCGCTGGGGGTGGATTGTGATGAAGAGGTGCTGAGGAAGGCGGAGGAACTTGGGGGGAAAGAGGCAGGCAGGTTAGAAACCTGCCTCACAGCGGAAGAAGAGGTGGGAGGAAAGGCAGAAGGAGAGGCTGAAGGAGAGGCAGGAGGAAGAATCGGCTCGGAGAGCCGATCTACCTGGGAGTTCAGGCGCGGCGATCTGGTGGAGGGGGAGGTCGCGGGTCGGGCGGATGTTGTGTTTGTCGGGAACTTTTCGATCGGGTACTTCTTCGATCGGCGCGGGCTGGTTCGGTACTTGGAGCGATCGCGAGGTGTGCTTGAATCGAGCGGTGGCGTGTTCGTGTGCGACACCTACGGCGGGGCCTCGGCCTTTGCGCTCGGTTCAACGACCAGGAAGTTTTTCACGCCAGACGGGACGAGCGTTCACTACCACTGGTCGCACGACGTGGTGGACCCACTGACAGGGATGGTCGAGAACTCGATCTCGTTCCGGGTCGAGGTCGGCGGCGAGATTGTGGAGGAGATACCGCGGGCGTTTGTCTATCGGTGGAGGCTGTGGTCGATCGCGGAGCTACGCGAGGCGATGGTAGAAGCAGGGTTTGTGCGGACGGCGGTGTTCGCGGATGTGGTGAGTGAGAGCCCGGACGAGAGCGCGGCGAAGATTGAGCCGGTGACGGATCCGACGGAACTCGGCGCGGATTGGGTGGTGATGGTGGCGGGGTGGGTTGGCGCGTGAAGAAGACGAAGAGGTAGGGAAAGGCCGGAGACACTGGTTGAAAGCCAGTGCCACGAGACGGTGTCGAGATAAGGTTCGGGCGAACTAGGATTGGCCTCTTGCGGGGATGTCTTTGAGCGGATGGTGAGGATGGTGAGCTTCAGGCGGCGGCGTGTTCCCACGCTCTCGGGGGGCTCGGTTTCGAGCGAGATTGGAGAACGAGCGATGAGCGGTGCTGCTGAGAATCGTGCTGAAAATTCTGCGCCGGTCGAGAGGCCGCCAAATTTTATTGAGCAGATTGTGGATGCGGACAACGCGAGCAGGAAGTGGGGCGTCTGGTCGAGTTCCGACGGTGACCGCGCGGGGAACGCGCGTGTGCACACGCGGTTCCCGCCCGAGCCCAACGGGTACCTGCACATCGGGCACGCCAAGTCGATCTGCCTGAACCTTGGGCTTGCAGAGAAGTACGGCGGGAAGTTCAACCTGCGGTTTGACGACACCAACCCGGCCAAGGAAGAGCAGGAGTACGTTGATTCGATCAAGGCCGACGTGAAGTGGCTGGGCGGCGACTTCGAGGGCCTCCACGGCGGCGGGCTGTTCTTCGCGAGCGATTACTTTGGCACGATGTATGCGTACACCGAGGAACTGGTCCGCAAGGGCAAGGCGTACGTGTGCGACATGACGGCCGACGAGGTCAGCAAGAATCGCGGCACGCCTTCGATCCCGGGCAAGAGTTTCTTCCGCGATCGGGCTGTTGAGGAGAGTCTGAAATTACTCGCGGAGATGAAGGCAGGGACGCACGCGAACGGAACGAAGACGGTGCGCGCGAGGATAGACCTCGGGTCGCCGAATTTTAATCTGCGTGATCCGGTGATGTACCGCATCGTGCACGAGACGCACCACAACACGGGCGACGCGTGGTGCCTGTACCCGATGTACGACTGGGCCCACGGGATCGAGGATTCGCTCGAGGGGATCACGCACTCGGTGTGCACGCTGGAGTTTGAGAACCATCGGCCGCTCTACGACTGGTTTATCGATTCGATCAATGAAGGGCGTGGGCCTGGCGGCTCGTGGGGCCCGAAGATTCATCATCCGCGGCAGATCGAGTTTGCGCGTCTGAACCTGACGTACACGGTGATGAGCAAGCGGTTTTTGCTGAACCTCGTGAAGGAAGGACACGTGAGCGGGTGGGACGATCCGCGCATGCCGACGCTGAGCGGGCTGCGGCGGCGCGGGTACACGCCGGAATCGATCCGGGCGCTGTGCGACGAGGTCGGTGTGACGAAGACCAACAGCATGATCGATGTCGGTCGGCTTGAGAATTCGATCCGCGGCGACTTAAACAGGCGTGCGCCGCGCGCGATGGCGGTAATTCGTCCGTTGAAGGTTGTCATTGAGAATTGGGACCAAGAGAAGGTCGATGAGCTTGATTTCGTGGTGAACCCGGAGGATCCGGCGGCGGGGACTCGCAAGGTCTCGTTCGGCAGGGTGATCTATATCGAGCGTGAGGATTTCATGGAAGAGCCGCCGAAGAAGTTCTTCAGGCTGGCGCCCGGGGTTGAGGTTCGGCTGCGCTGGGCGTATTTCTTGAAATGCGTGGGCGTGGTGAAGGACGCGGCGGGGAACGTGACGGAACTGCGCGCGACGATCGATCCGGCGACGCGAGGCGGTGATGCCCCAGCGGGGCCGAACGGGGAGCCGCCGCGGAAGGTGAAAGGGACGATCCACTGGGTGAGCGCGGCCCACGCGACACGGGCCGAGGTCAGGCTCTTCGATCGGCTCTTTAACGCCGACGAGCCCGGGAAGCGGACGGGGAACCAGCTCGATGACCTGAACCCAAGTTCGCTGGAGGTCGTGGAGGCGCTCGTGGATCCGGCGTTGGCAACGGCGAAGGTCGGTGAGAAGTTCCAGTTCGAGCGGCTGGGATACTTCTGCGTTGATAAGGATTCGAAACCAGGGCGGGTGGTGTTCAATCGGACGGTCACGTTGAAGGACAGTTGGGCAAGAGAGGGCGGGAAGTAGGGGAGCTAGAAAGAGACGAAGATGCGGAGACACGAAGAGAATGCCCGATTACATCTGCGGTGAGAGTTGAGTCATCGGCAGGATCAGCGCGACGGCGACGACCACCATCACGCCAGCCACCATCATCAGCAGTAGCGGCTCGATGAGGCGGGCGAGTGTTGAGAGAAGGCGGTCGACGCGAGCTTCGATGGTTTCGGCGATGGTGGTGAGCACCGCGTCAAGGTTGTTGGCGGATTCGCCCACGGAGATCATCTCGATCACGTCGTCGTCGAAAAGTTTGCTCTCGGCGAGCGGCGGTGCGAGCGACTGGCCAGCTTTGACAGCCTCGGCGGCCTGGTCGATGGCGTGCTCCATGATCGCGTTGCCCGCGGCCTCCTTGGCGATCTTCATCGCGCCCAGCATTGGCACGCCGTTGGCGAGCATGGTGCCCAGCATCCGGCAGAAGCGAGCTGCGGCGAGATTCCGGACCAGCGGGCCCACGGCGGGTGCGAAGGTCTTCCAGCGGATCAGCGTGCGGCGAACGTCGGCGCGTTTGGAGAGGTGCTTGAGTAAGAAAAAGAAGGCGATGAGCACACCAAGCGTGACGAGGCCGTAGGTGCTGATGGCGTCGCTAATGGCAAAGACGAATCGAGTGACCCAGGGCGGGCCGCCGGGGATGGTGTCGAACATCGGGCGGAACTTGGGGATGAACACGCCGAAGATGACGCCCAGCACGAGCGTGCCGAATCCGATGAGGACGACGGGGTAGATGAGGTTGCCGATGATCTTGCTGCGCAGCTCGGCCTCGGCGAGAACGAGCTGGCCCAGACGGGCGAGCACGGCTTCGAGGAAGCCGCCTTTTTCGCCAGCGCGAACCATGGCGATGTGAACGGGCGGGAAAGCGTCGGGGCGCTGCTCCATCGACGCGGCGAGGTCGCCGCCCTCGGAGACAGCGTCGGCGAGCTGACGAAAGAGTTCAGAGATGGCGGGGTCAGACTTTCGCCCGCCGAGAACCTTGAGCGAACGCAACATCGGCACGCCAGCGTGGAGCAGGTCGCCGAGCTGGGAATACGACATGCCGAGCCGGCGTGTGTTGACGCGGCGGCCTCTGGTCGCAGAGTCTTCCTTGGCCTCGATCGAGACAGGGGTGAGCTGTTTAGATTCGAGCTCGCCTAGGGCCGCCTGTTCGTTGGTGCCGACGACTACGCCTCGCACGCGCTGGCCGAGAGGGTTCAGCGCGGTGTACTGGAACGTGGGCAAGGCGTGTTCCGGATGAGTGATGTTTGAGATATCTGGAGAGAAGAGAGGAAAGCGGAGATTCAATAGGCACGCAGGCGAGGAACCTGTGCGGCGAGACTGGGTAGTCGTCTAAGACTCGCGTTACTTCACGGCCAGGAGCTCGTCGATCTTGGCGGTCAGATCTTTGGCGTCGGGCTTCACCTTCGAGTCATACCGCGCGACGACGTGGCCAGATTTGTCAACGAGGAACTTGGTGAAGTTCCAGCCCGGCTCACCGCCGACGGGCTTGGGCTGCTCCGCGAGCTTCTTGTAGAGCGGATGAGTGTCGTTGCCCTTGACGCTGACCTTGGAGAACATGGGGAAGGTGACGTTAAACTTGCTGGAGCAGAACTGCTTGATCTCCGCGTCGTTGCCGGGCTCTTGGCTACCGAAGTTGTTGGCCGGGAACCCGAGAACTACCAAGCCCGAGTCCTTCTTGGCGGTATAGAGCTTTTGCAGCGCTTCGTACTGAGGCGTGTAGCCGCACCGGCTGGCGACGTTGACCATGAGGACGACCTTGCCCTTGTACTGGGCGAGATCTTGGTCCTTACCTTCGATATCTTTCATGGTGAAGCCGAGGACGTAGCTGGCATCCTCGGTGGCCTTGGGAGCCGCGGGCTTCTCGGCAGGCTGGGCACCTTCTTCAGGCTGAACGTTCGTCACGGCGTTGGTCGCCACGCTCGCTTCGTTCACTTGCTTCTCGGCGTTGTGAACCTTGGCGATGCCAGCCCCGCCGACAAGAACGAGAAGACCCGAAATAGAAACCACTGCCACGGTTGTTGTGCTGATCATTGAGAACTCCATACCACCCGATGCGGATCCCCACCCAAACCAGGATGTGCAAACGGAACCACCAAATCCCGCAGAACGCGGGGGAAAGCGCGGGCGACCGGGGAAACCGGTCGCCCGCGTGCAAGGTCAACGATTACTTCTTCTCAGGGGCCTTCTCCGGTGCCTTCGCGGGCGCGGCCTCGGGCGCCTTCACTGGCGCGGCTGGCTTGGTGTCTTCGCAGCCCGTGCCCATGCCAGCGACAAGAGCGAGGATAGCCGCAGACACTGTGAAACGAACGACTGTGGACTTGGACATGGACGATTTCTCCTTTGAGGGTGCTCCGGGAACCTCTATCATGGTCTGCATGAATTGGGAATACGTCAAGTGGCGTTGCGAAAACCTAACGTAGTGCGAACTTTTGTTCGGGTTATGGTATATTTTGCGAGCCCAGGTTGTGGAAATGCTGTCATGTCGGTCCTCGAGCGCACAAAGAGGTTCGAGTGAGGCAAAGATCACGTCAGGAGCACCATGGTTGAGCTGATTCGAAAAGTTCGTTTCGCGGTGAACCAGCAGGGGCGGGCGCTGGACGGACAGGCGGACTCTGGTTCTCAGGGCAAGGCTGGCGTCAACGGCTACGCGGGTGTACCAGCCATGTCGGGGGTTGGTTTCTGGTTCGAGTTCGAGGCTCGCTGCCGGGGCGTACCCGACTCACGCACGGGCTATCTGCTGGATATCAAGGTCGTGGATCGTGCGGTGCGAGAGGCGGCCGTGCCGGTGGTCGCCGCGTCGTGCGGGGAACTCGAAGCCGGTGCCGAACAATGTGAAGATGAGGGACGCGCGAAGACGAAAGCGACCGAGCCGGGGTCTCTGATGCCGACGATGGTGGAGCGGTTGAATCGTTTGCTCGCTGGCAAGCTCACGGGATTGTTATGGCGGCTGAGCCCATACTATTCCGTCGAGATGAGCACAAACGATCAAGGGCTGGTGTTGATTCGGCAGCGGTTTGACTTCGCGGCTGCGCATCGATTGCACAGCACGGCACTGTCGGAAGCGGAGAACCGTGAGTTTTTCGGCAAGTGCAACAACCCCTCGGGGCACGGGCACAATTATCAGTTGGAGCCGTGCGTGGCGGTGCGGCTTGCGGCCGACGGTCGGCAGGCGTTCACGCTGGCGGACCTTGAGCATGTCGTAGACCGCGTGATTCTGGAACGGTTCGACCACAAGCACTTGAACGTGGACACCGAAGAGTTTGGACCGAACGGAGTGAACCCGACAGTAGAAAACATCGCGAAGGTGTTCTTTGGGTTGTTGGCGCCAGCGGTGGGAAAGGGCGGCGCGAAGGGACAGAGTGCGGAACTGCGTTCGGTGACAGTGTGGGAGACGGACCGGACAAGCTGTGTGTATCCGGGGTGAGCGAGACGTCAGGCGCGCTACACGCCGCACGTCACTCGCCGCCGACTGTTACCACGCCGACTGCCCGGTCACGATCGGGACATAGCCAACTTCCAACCCCTCGGGCGGCCTGACAATCAGGGCGGGGTCCAGTGTGACCAAAGTTCCCCGGCTCGGCGGTGCCATGTAGTCGTGGTCGATCGACCAGGCCGCATGGATCTTCTCGACGAACAATTGCAGTTGTTGCTTTTTCTCGTTGCTCCACCGGTACTGCTGGAACGAGGGTTGATCGACAAAGCGGTACCACGAGTAGCTGACCACCGAGCCGTCTGCGAGCGAGGCCGTGAACGAGCCGCGCTTTGCGCCGGGTTGAGTCCATGCGCCGCTCTTGGGTGACGTGTACGCTGGGCCGCGTTCCGCCAGTCGGAACTCTTGCGCGTGCAGCCCGGTCTCGGCGGGAACATCAGACGCGGGAACAGCGACACGTTTTTCGCCATCCTGCCGGAAGTACTGGGGGAACTCGCCCGTCCGAGTGGTCTCGCTCTTGAACCACTCCAGCCCCCACACGTTCCCCTCGAACACCTTGGTGTCGAACGCGCGCTCAACGCCCGCCAGCGGCTTGCCAGCCTGCTCGTAGCTTGTGGTCTTGGTCGTGAGCGTTGACTTCCAGGAGCCCTTCTCCTCAAACCGGCTCGAGCACGCCGTGCCGCCGTTTCGCCAGCCTTTGAACGCGTCGTGCAGAGCGATCTTGGAGTAGAACGTCACGTCCTGCACGAGCGTGGTGCGCCCGGCGTCGTCCACTGGGAATTGAAGTCTGGGGATCTTCGAGTAGACGGTGCCTTTGGCGTCGGGCGCGTCGAAGCGGGGCACGGTGTTGATCTCGATTGCGCCGCCGCCCATCGTGCCCGGGCGTGCGTCCAGGCCGCGGCCGTAGATAAAGGGATAGTTGAACAGCTTGCCGACCTTGCTCCAGGTTTCGGGGATGTAGTACGCGATCGGTCCCTTGAAGTTGGCGGCGCTGAGGAAGCAGGTCCAGCTCTGATCGCCCGTGGGCGGCTCGCCAGCGGTGAGGGCGATGGGTTCCGTAAAGGGCAGGGCCATCCACGCGTAGCCGAGGAATTCGCCGTTGGGCTGCCCCTGGAACGGCAGGCCGTCGGGCGGGATGAGCAGGCGGTTGCTGAGCTGGGCGATCCCGAGCCTGTTGTCGGGCAGGGCCTCGTTGCTATAGAAGAAAGACCAGCCGGGCGAGCCGACCTCGTAGTCGTAACACTGCGGTGTGGCGTTCATGCTGAACTTCGGCGGGCCGTAGCGGAAGTGGTTGCCCGCCCAGTACCCCAGTCCGCCCTCGACGGTCTGGAACACGCTGTCCCAGGTCGGCCCGCGCTCGGCCCAGGTGCGCGCCAGCGTGCCCTCGGGCGCCAGCGGCGTGCTCTTGTTGTCGGAGTTGTCGGGCATGATCCACGTGCTGGCTAGCCCGATCTGAATGTCCGCGAGGGGCCGATCGATGAGAGGCCAGGCCGCGGAATAAAAGCCCACGCCTGCGCTGAACTCGGTGCCCGCGGGCGGGTGCGATGCCTCGAAACCGATGTAGCCGTGCAAGCCTTCGGAGTGCTCCGTGACCGCAGAGGGCTCTGACGTTATCGGTTCATTGGCTGACTGTGCCGCGCAGATCCCGGGGAAGAGCGCGAGGCCAACGATTTGAACAGAAAGAGGCTTCATGCGGTTCTTCCTTTGATAGTTTCCAACTCACATCCGCCCGCCTTGGCCCACGACCGCCGCTAGCCGAGCGTGGATTCGTCGCGTGCGGCTTCAGTTGAGAAACTTTTATCTCAATGTAAAGGAGAGAAGTAAGGACAAGTGCGAGCGATATCGCGCAACTGTACCCGCCCGTTTGATGCGGGCCGTATGATCTCGACATGTCGATCGGCTCTCTCCTTCTCGAGCGCGGGATCATTTCCAAGGAACAGCTTGACCAGGCGAGCGCCGAGCAGGCGGCCAGCGGGGAGCGGCTCGACCGAGTGTTGATCCGGCGCGGGATGGTGTCACGCGGGCAGGTGACGCGGGCGATCGGGGACCAGTTTCATCTTCCGGTGGTGGATTTACCGACGCTGAGCGTGGACGCGGCGGTGCTGGCGTGCTTGCCAGCCAAGCTGGTGTTCAAGCAACGCTGCGTGCCGATCGCGCGAGACGCGACGACGCTGACGGTGGCGACGGCCGACCCGTTTGATCTGTCGGTGCTGGATGAGTTGAAACTCGTGGCTGGGTGCTCGATCGAGCTGGCGCTGGCGGACGAGGAGGAGTTGCATAAGTTCATCCAGGCGAACTACGGCGTCGGCGGCGACACGCTCGACGCGATGGCGGGCGGGAAGTCGGATGTCGCGGTCGGCGGCGCGGACGGCGCGGGGGGCGACGAGATCGAGCAGGCGCAGGAGGCGTCGGTCATCAAGCTGGTGAACGACCTGATCGCGGAGGCGATCACGCAGCGAGCGACGGACGTGCACATCGAGCCGTACGAGCGCGAGCTGGTGGTGCGGTACCGGATCGACGGCGTGCTCGAGCGAGCCAACGTGCCGACGACGATCGGGCGGTTCGCGAGCGCGATCATCAGCCGTTTGAAGATCATGGCGAACATGAACATCGCTGAAAAGCGCAGGCCTCAGGACGGGCGGATCAGTTTTCGGAATCGCGCGGCGGGGCGGGCGGCCGACGAGTTTGACTTGCGCGTGAGCGTGATCCCGATGCTGTTTGGCGAGGGCGTGGTGCTGCGCGTGCTGAGCAAATCGGCGGTGCTGCTGACGCTGGACCAGCTGGGGATGCCGGGGACGGTGCTGGGGCGGTGGGACGTGATGATCCAGCGGCCCCACGGGATCCTGCTCGTGACGGGGCCGACGGGGTCGGGAAAATCGACAACGCTTTATGCGTCGCTGAACCGGATCGTGTCGGACGAGATCAAGGCGATCACCGTCGAGGATCCGGTGGAGTATCACGTTCCGGGCGTGAACCAGATCCAGGTGAACCACAAGGTGGGGCTCGATTTCGCGGCCGGTTTGCGGGCGATCTTGCGGCATGACCCCGATGTCGTGATGATCGGTGAGATCCGCGACAAGGAAACGGCCGACACGGCGATTCAAGCGTCGCTGACGGGGCACCTAGTTTTCTCGACGTTGCACACCAACGACTCGGCCGGGGCGACGACGCGCATGCTCGACATGGGAGTTGAGCCGTTTCTTGTGGCGTCGTCGGTGGAGGGAATCTTGGCGCAGCGGCTGGTGCGGAAGATCTGTTCGGAGTGCTCGCGCAGCTACGACCCCGCGAGCACCGGCGAAGAAGTATCGAAGCTCAAGGACTACATCGAGCCGATGCCCGAAGCATTGATGTTGAAGGCTGGCGAGATGCTGTCGATCGGCGCGGGCTGCCGGGCGTGCCGGAACACGGGGTATCGCGGGCGCGTGGGCGTGTATGAGTTGCTGTCGATGAGCGAGGAGACGCGCGAGCGGATCATGCGGCGGGCGGGGGCGCAGGAGATCGCGTCCAAGGCGCTGGCGCGAGACGAGCTTTTCACGCTGATGGCCGATGGGTTCACGAAGGTCAAGGCGGGGATGACCACGGTGGCAGAGGTGATGAGGGCGTTGACGGCGTGAGAAAAGAGCAAGAGAGAGGGCGCAGGTGAGATGTCTGTGCTAAAAAAATATAGATCGAAGAAATGCAGAAAAGCAATGAAAAGACCCGGGCGTGGTGCCCGGGTCTTTGTGTTTGATGCTTCATGTGAGCGTGTCGAGATTGCGGTTTCAACGCTGGTCGAGCGTGAAGGCGTGCTCGAGCATCCTCGAGCCCGCGAGCAAGGCCATCGGCGCGGTGAGGGGTTCGCGCATCATCCACCCGGCGGCGTCGGCGATGGGTATGTGGTCCCACGCGAGGGCCATGCCTTGCAGGTCGCGGCCCTGCTTTTGAGCGGCCGCACCGGCGAGCGGGAGCGCGATGATCGGCGCGAACTGCGCGAACAGGCCCGACGCTCCGGCGGCGCTGGCGATTACGGAGCGGTCGCCGTAGCCGTCGATCACGTAGGAGTCGCCCTTCCAATAGCTGATCATGGCCGAAGGCCGAAGCTCGCGAGTAAGGTCGGCGAAAGTCGGCACGACCATTCCAGCGTCGCGGGCCGGGCCAGCAGTGAATGCGGGTGAGCGCACGCCGCTAGAGATGGCCGAACCGATCATGCTGATGATCGGGTACCCGGCGTGGGCGAAGCGAGCCGAGTCGATGAACGTCGCGGAGATCAGGCTCTTGCCCTTGGTCTGTAGAGCGAACATGGCGTTGGACGTGAGGCCCTTGTCGCCCTTGCCCATCGCCTGCTTGACGGCCGCGATCGTGGCCTGCGGCGTGAGCCCGGCGATCAGCCATTTCTCTGTCGCGACGTACGTGAGTTCGAGCGGGAGCGGCAGGCCCGAGGCGCGAAGGCTGAGCAGTTCGATGCCGTCCTCAACCCAGGGCTGAACGCGGATGTACTTGCCGATGTCGGGCGCCTGCTGGAGCGCGTTGTTGGCGAACTTCAAAAGTTTAGCGTGTGCTTCGAGGAACTTGGCGCGGTCCTTGTACGAGATCATCGCGACGGCCGAGCCGATGGTGCCGCCGCCCGTCGCGTCGGAGAGGTAGTACGCGAAGGTCCCGCCGAGGGTTTTGATCACGTCGTTCTGAAGATCGACGCCGGTGGCGTCCTTGAACTGCTTGAGCCCGTTGGCGGTCTCGAGGTTGCGTTCGGTCATCTGCGTGATGAGCGTGTCGAACATCGCGAGGTCGCCCTTGCTGACGCTGGCCATGGTGGCGTCGGCGGGGACGGCCGAGAACTCTTCGGAGGTGAGCGCGGTGGTGGAGAGGTTGAGCTTGTCTTTAAACTTGACGGCACCATCGATGGTGATGCGGGCGCGGCTTTCGGTCGCGGTGTACCCGTATTCAAAGTTGGCCTTCATCGCGTTGGGGCCGTAGAACCCGGCCTTGCCCGCCTCGCTGATCGCGCGCTTGATCTCTGGGTTCTGCGGACCAGCAAACGCGGCGACCATGTTCACGGCCGGGGTGAGCCCCGAGAAATCGAAGTTGCCCACGAGCACCGGCGACAGCCCTTCGATCGTCGGCTTGCTGTCTCTTATACACATCTCCGAGTCCACGAGACTAAGGCGAATCTCGTATGCCGTCTTCTGCTTGAAAAAAAAAAA
>ENA-ORBV01000184-ORBV01000184.1-microbial-mat-metagenome-genome-assembly--contig:-NODE-184-length-135655-cov-9.143408_pt1 | contig 135655 bp, 129 predicted proteins | sample MGYA00237777_ERZ505514 | MGnify/ENA primary metagenome ERZ505514 (study PRJEB26160, sample SAMN06269048) | microbial mat metagenome | isolation source: Oligotrophic lake microbial mat | place...
ATGATACGGCGACCACCGAGATCTACACCTCTCTATTCGTCGGCAGCGTCAGATGTGTATAAGAGACAGGTAGAGATCAAGCGTCACGCCGATGGTTGCGTGACCGAGTCGTTCGGACACAACCTTGGGATGCACGCCTGCCTTGAGGGCGAGCGTCGCGTACGAGTGACGCAGGTCGTGCAAGCGGATCGGCGGCAGGTTGGCCGCTGCGAGGTGGCGACGGAACGCTCGGGAGAATGCGTCGGGATGGATGGGCTCGCCGAGTTCGTCGGTGAAGACGTAGTCGACTCTCGTGCTCCAAGCGGGACCGACCGTCAGTCGCTCCTCTTTCTGTCGGCGGCGATGCTCACGGAGCACGGCAAGCGTGCCCTCGTCGAGAAAGATCTGGCGACGGCTCCTTGTCGTCTTGGGCGGGCCAGTCACCACGTCAGTCCCGACGGTCGTGAGCGTGTTCGCCACCGCGAGTTCTGCGCCATCGAAGTCGAGGTCTCTCCATCTCAAGCCGAGCACCTCACCGCGGCGCATGCCCGTGGTCGCCAACAGCACGAACGCGCCATGGAGTCGATCAGCGCGAACCGAGAGGAGGAACGTCCGAACCTCGTCAGACGTCCAGATCGACTGATCAACACGGCTGTTCGCAGGTGCCTTCGCGGATGCTGCCGGATTGCGACCGATCAGCCCGAGACGCTCCGCATCCGCGAGGGCTTTGCGCAGCACGGTGTGAGTGTTTCGGACCGTCTTCGGCGAGAGCGGCTTCCCGGTGCGACCACCGCTTGCGAGCAGGTCGGCGTAGAAATGCTCGAGCTGTAGCGGAGCGATCGCCTGCAGCTTCGACCAGCCGAGGCCTGCCTTGATGCGGGTGACCGCCATCGCGTAGCTGTGCCACGTGGTCGGTCGGAGACGGTCGCGCTGCAGTTCCATCCACTCGTCGAGGAAGTCACCGAGGGTGCGCATCGAACGTGTCGTGACGACTCCATCGCGCATCGACGAGGTCAACTCGCGCAACGCTGCCTCGGCTTCGCGCTTAGTTGAGAATCCTTGCCTCGACGCCTGACGACGCCGACCAGTTGCGGGGTCCGCGCCGAGATCGATGCGGTATCCCCATGCTCCGTCGAGCTTGCGAACCGACCCCCTGGCCACAGCGGAACTCTACAGTTCTGTGCAGGAATTGTGCAGGAATGGCAACTTACTCGATCGCTTCCGAGGGCTATGCAGTCATGAAAGTGAAGCTAGATAACGTGCCCGGGGTGGGACTCGAACCCACACCCTCTTGCAAGGAGGGGGGTTTAAGCCCCCCGTGTCTGCCAATTCCACCACCCGGGCCGCAGCAGCACGTTAGTGGTGAGCGCCGCGTCAGGCGACGGCGAGCGGATTAGCAACATGGAAACCGGATGCGGTCGCCGCCGCGCACAAGCGGTGATCGGCGCTGCTGAAGACGTCAGCTCCGACAAGGTGTGCCGCCGCCAAGTGAACAGCGTCATATCCGCGCAGGCTGTGCTTCTCTGCGAGATCCCCGGCGAACCGCATGAGTTCATGGTCGATCTCCACCACAGACATCTGCGACCACAACAATTCCAGTCCTGCGACGGCGGCGCGAAGCGCGACCGCAGCCATTCGACCCTGCTTTCGAGCAGCAGCGAGGGCGGCCCGCGCCTCGATGTGGCCAATCCTTGCCGTCACCAGCACATCCGCCTCGTCCCAGATTCGTCCTGCTGCCATCGTGCCGACCTCGTCGATCAGCAACTTGATGAGTGTGGAAGTGTCGACGTAGGTGATCACCGACGTTGCTCAGCCACCAAGTCGCTCACGGAACCACGTGAAGTGATTGGCGCCGGACGCTGACGCACCTTTGATGTCGGTGGGCGAACAAGACCGGCATCAATCAAGACGGCAAGCTTGTCGAGGGCGCCCTCGTCGACGCCGCTGAGGCGAGCAACAGGTCGGCCGCGGTCGGTCACCACTACCTCCGCACCAGCTGCGACCTGGGCGAGGTAGCGGCTCAGATTGTTCTTGAGATCGCGCACGCCGACTTCAACTCGGCTCGATGTAGCTACTTTCATAGCTGCCAGTGTAGCTACATCACGCATAGATGCCGCCTTAGGCGACGGCCACCGCGCTTGCTGGCTCGCCGCCGAGCGCTTGCCACAAATCGCTGCGAAGCCGATCGGCGTGCGGGGGTTTCAGTGAGTTGACCACGACCACGCCTTCGATCATGTCGCCCAAAACGGCCAGCCATGGACGAGCCTTCAATTGCACCGCGACCACTGCGCCGCCGCCCCGGTAACGACGCAGCGACCGCTGCACGCCGACAATGCGCGGCGGACAGCGATAGCTGGGTGGGACCAAGCCGCGTTTGCGGGCCTCGCGCCCAATAATGCGTGCGGCATTCGCGAAGTCGAGAGCGGATTGATTCGCGGCCATATTCGACATCATCGCAAAGGGGTCTGATGCGGTAGCCCTGGACCGGGCCAGTCGTTCAGGTCTCAGTCGTTCAGGTCTCAGTCGTTCAGGTCTCAGTCGTTCAGGTCTCAGTCGTTCAGGTCTCAGTACTCGTCGAATCATGGTCGCGAAGAGAGCACGGCTCCGTTGTGGTAGTCGGCGATTAGCTCTTGACGGTCTTGTCGCGAGAGGTTGCTGCCCACACAACAACACCCAACGCGGTGGTCGCTGCGGCGGCCGCGAGGATCGACGAACCGTCCTCGCCGGTTCGCGGAAGTTCTGGCGGGACAACTGCAGGCGGTGGTGTTGCTGGCGGCGGGGCCGGAGCGACAACCGAGCAGGCAGTCGCGTCGTACAAGGCCGTGCGCAGCGAGGCCGGAAGGACCGGACAGCGGCCATCAACGCCGCCCAAGCGCGCGTTGTAGTACGGCATCACCACGTTCAGATCGACGCAGACCGTCACTGCTTCGGGCTGCGCGAGGCAGCCGATTTGAAGCCGCCCGGCGATCGCATCGGCGCGCGTAAGAAAGAACCGGTGCGGCGCCGCGTTGTGACACGCTGCACCGTGGCATTCCGACTTGGTGTCGGAACCCATCGCGGTCGTCAGCGGGGTTCCCCACGAGGGGTTGAGCATCCAGAACGTGTGATTCGAACCGTCCGCCGCCGCGGACGAGGCGTTTGCAAACGCAGCAACAACACTGCCGCCAGCCGCAGCCATGAAGTTGCGCCGTGAGAAGACCTCAGTTGCTTCCATGCCCATCCACTCTCGTTTTGCCCTTCACGGCCGCGCCGATCATTGGTGCGGTCTAGGAGACCCTCACGCATGGCTTCAACGACCTTGCTTTCAGTGACCTGCAGCCCGCAGCACGCCAGAACCGTCGCGCCCCCCGTTAAGGGTGGCGACCCGACACCTTTCCGATCTGTTCCAGTTGCCATCCACCGCTGTTACACGGCTTCCGACATACCTTTCCAGTTCCGTCCAGCGCCATCCACTCCCCGCTAGGGGGGCATTCTGATACCGCTAACACCTTGCGCTACGTCTGCCAATCACTCAGCCGTTATCCACCACTTGCAAGAGCCATCTACACCGCACCAATTCTTGTGCAAACGTTCTTCGTCACTGCTCGCGGCGTTCTTGAAAGCTTTTTGAAACCAAGCAGACCTGTAACACCCAGTAAGTAGTGTCGGCACGGTGCAAGTGCCGGCCTCCCCTACCCTGACCCCCGCTCAGGAGCGCACATTGGCACTGCTTCGGCGCACCGACGAACCGCTCGTGTTTAGCGAGGCGTTCGTCAACGAAATGCGCGAGGAAACGCTCGCTGCTTTGGCCCAATTTCAGCCACGACTGGATGGTCAGACCCTCTTCGTTACCAAGCACAAACTCAGCAGCATTCACGGGTGCGAGGCGAAATTCTTGGCGCCCGACGACTTCGAGTGGACACCGGCTCGTGCTCGTGGGCAGATCGCGCACAAGGCCATCCAGCAAATGATCAATTGGCGTGGCGAGCCGACACCACGCGATCTGGTCGACGATGCAATGGCCCGTTTGGCCGACCAGGAAAACGACTTCGGCCGGTGGGTAGCGGGTCTCTCAGCTGGCGACGAAGCCGAATTGCGTGGCCATGCCGTCGAGCACGTGAACAAGTTCATCGAGACGTTTCCGCCGCTCGACCCACGCAGTAATCCGGCGACCGAGGCCGCGGCGAAATGGCCGGTCGATGCCCCGATTACCTTCAGTTCTCGCGTCGATCTGGTGATGGGCAAGCCGGAGGGGCGAGAGAGCCGAAAGCTGATTATCGACCTCAAAACTGGTCGGGTCAGCCCCATGCACCGCGAAGACCTGCGGTTCTATGCCCTTGTAGAAACCCTGGTCCGCGATGTCCCGCCTCGCAAGTTGGCGACGTTCTACCTGGATTCGGCACAACCAATCGTGGAAGACGTCACCGAGGGGCTGCTGCGGTCGGCCCTGCGGCGCACCCTCGACGGCGTGCACGCGCTTATCGAACTGACCGTTGAGGGCCGCGAGCCGGTACTGCGCCCCGGGACACACTGCCGTTGGTGCCCCCTCAGCGACGGCTGCCCGCAGTCGGTGGCCGACAAGAGTCACGACGACCTCGACGCGAGCGACGGCTGACGAAACCAGCTGCCTGCTAAACTTCACGACCGATGAGGACAGAAGATCTGCGCGGGTTAGTTTCTGTAGCGGTGGTCGCCACCGTTGTTATCGGCGCGATGTCGCTGGTGGGCGGCAACGACAGCAACTCCACCGTTGCCGCGGCCGAAACCACAACTCCCGTTTCCATCGACGACTCCGGCGTCGACGTCATCACCACCGATTCCATCCTCACTACGGATTCCTCGGTCGTCGACACAGTCGCTGGCGACGAAGCCACCGCCGGTGGCGCCGACGAAGACGGCTGTGTGATGGTCGAGCGCTCGGTCACCGTCGGCAGCACCGGGCCGACCGTCTCGTGTCTGCAAGAAGCCATGGTCGCCGACGGCATCTATTCCGGCGCCATCAGCGGCCTCTACGACCAGGCCACCTACGACGCGGTCAAGGCGCTGCAACTTCGCGAAGATCTGTTCGTCGATGGCCTGGCTGGGCGTGAGACTGGAATCTTCCTCGGCATTTGGCCCGATGAAGCCTCGCTGGTGGTTCACACACCCGTTCCAGCGGAGGGCGCCGTTGATCTGACGGGTCACCCGATGTCGTCGGTCTCCAGCGCAGGCGCCGATGCACCACCATTGCCCCCCGACTCCGGCACCGGTCGCCGCCTGGTTTACTCCCGCGCTGGCCAGCGAATGTGGGCTGTCGACGCGGACGAGCAGATTCTGCGGTCGTGGCTGGTGTCGGGCAGCAAGTACAACAACGAGACTCCCGGCACACATCAGGTCTACAGCCGCTCCGAAGTATCGACGGCGTGGAATGGCAAGGCATATCTGCCGCAGATGGTTCGTTGGTTGAAGACCGATATTGGTGCCATCGGAATGCACTCGATTCCCTTGCACGTTGAGGACAATTCTGTGTATCAGACCGAGGCGGAACTCGGAACACGTCTGTCCGGTGGCTGCCAGCGGCAAGCACCGGCCGACGCCGACTTCGTGTGGGATTGGGCGGAGATCGGCACTCCGGTCGTGGTCGTTTGACCGGCCGCGGTTGGCGGGCCGCGTTCTTAGGTCTCATTCTGATTGCAGCCGCGGGCTGCTCATCGGCGAATGCGAACAGTCTCAGTACGACGAGCGTCGCACCGGGTAGCGCAACGACTACGACGGTTGCGGCATTTATCCCGCTTCCCACTACCGCCACTTCCTCAACGAGTACCTCGACCTCGACCAGCACCACCACAACGACCATCGGGCCACCGGTTGCGCTCGATAGCAATCTCAAGAGCGACGTCGGTCTTGTTGCCAGCAATGCAACAGCACAGGAACTCGCATCTGTCGAGCAGTTCATCTCTCGTTGTCGTAGCATTTGGCCGGGCAGCAATCGCTCGATCGCGATGTCGATCAGCCACCACGGCCAATTCGTCGCATCGTGGACAGTCGGGTCGACCAACAACGGAAACCCCATCGATCTGACGGCCCGCTTTCGCATCGCCAGCATGTCGAAGCTGCTGACGGGGCTCGCCGTGATGAAGCTCGTCGAGCAGGGCCTCATTCAGCTCGACGTTCCCTTCGCAGACCAGTACGTCTCGCAAGACACCGCCAATGATTCGCGTTTCGCACGAATCACGGTGCGAATGCTGCTGACTCACACTTCTGCCCTGCCCGGGCTGCGTGGCTCGTTCTTTCGCGCCACGGTCGACGATTGGCACGAAGCCGTCGAGGTTGCCTACGACCGCGACATGTTGGACTTCGAGCCGGGAACGCAGTTCTTCTACAGCAATGCCAACTTCGTATTGCTTGGCGCGCTGGTCGAGCAGAAGTCGGGGCTTCCTTACGAGCAAGCAGTGCACCAGTTGGTGCTCGACCCGCTCGGCATAGTCACCCCGGAACTGGTCGACACGGAAGAGCAGCCTGCTGGCGACCCGGGTTACGTCGTATTGCCAGGACGGTTGTACATGGAAGCGCTCGGGCCCGCTGGCGGATGGGTGATGACGGCGACCGATGCGGCGCGGTTGATGGCTGCGTACGATCCGACAGTCGCTCCACTGGTGCTGAACGCCGACACGATCGCTGCCGTGCGCGCGTGGAGCGGAGTCCAATCCGACGTACCCGCCAAGTATCAATACGGACTTGGACTGATGCTGGTGACGCCGGGAACGTACGTCGGCCACACCGGCACCATCGAAAGCGTGCGCAGTTTCTCACTGCTGCTTCCGAATGGATACGCCGTCACGGTGCTCACCAGTTCGGAGTCGAAAGTTGCCAACGGCACTGCGCTCATCGACTACTTCCGCGGCGAAATCGAGAACTTGGCCCTGCTGCCATAACCACGCCTGGCCGTAAGAGGTCAGCGGTTCAGGTCAGTACCGTGACGGTGTCACCGATCGACAGCGTGTCCCAGATCAGTTGCGACATCTCGGGCACAACGCGAATACAACCGGATGATTCGCCGCGTCGGCTGAGATCGCCAACGGAATCCACTGGCTGCATCAGTGAACCGTCTCCCAGAACTGGTATCGAGTGGAACGCGACGCGTGCGCCGGTGTTCTTGCCGTACGAGAAGGCGACGAAGTTGCGAAGGGTGCTGATGTGTCCGCCAAACGTTGAGGTAGTCGTGCGGTCCTTTGCGTAGATCTCATACACGCCGGGGTCAGGCATCGACCATGCGGTGCTGACCGGGAACTCGGCGGTGATGTAGCCGTCGAGGCACAGCCACGCGCGCTGCTGATCGCGATCGAGCGCAGCCGACGGACCAGTCTCTGCGCAGCCAGCATCGCGCGGCGCAGGGACGGTTGTTGCAGGGAGAGCAGTCGGTGGGATCGTCGTGGCAGCAATCGTTGTGGGTCCGGCGGTCGTCACCGGCACGGTCGACGGGGCGATTGATTCGGCAGCGACGACCGTCGTCGTCGTCTTCGACTCGTCGTTGCGATCGAGCAGCACGACGCCGCCCATCACCGCGCCAACCGCAACAACGGCGATGGCCAGCACTCTCGACTGATTGTGGATCACTGCGCTGCCTCCATCACGAGGGAATCGACGCCGAGTTGCCAGCTGAAGAAGGTAAGGGCGTCGGCACCTTCGTTGACCACCATGCTGGCAGGCTTTCCGACGCCATGCCCGGCACGTCCGTGCTGCAACAGCAGGACCGGCTGGTCAGCCTGGCTGCTGCTCGCCCAGGTGAGCTGTGCTGCCATCTTGCGGGCGTGGCACGGATCGACTCGGGTGTCGCTCTCGGCCGTCGTGAACAGCACCGCCGGATACGCGGCGCCGGGCTGCACATGGTGATACGGCGAATAGGCGTGCAGCCACTCGAACTCGTCGGCGACATCGGGGTCGCCGTACTCGTCGGTCCACAGGCGGGCGATCAGGAACTGCGGAAATCGAATCATGTCGAGCAGCGGCACACCGCACCAGACGGCGCGCGCCAAGTCGGGCCGCTGTGTGATCGCGGCCCCCATCAACAAGCCGCCGTTGCTGCGACCGACCAAGCCCAAGATCTCGCGCGAGGTGTAGCCCTGCGCGACCAGCCAGTCGGCGGCGGCATGAAAGTCGTCGAACACTTGCTGCTTGTTGGCGCGACGGCCAGCATGATGCCATGCCTCGCCGTACTCGTATCCACCACGCAAGCCGGCGATGCAATACACGCCACCTGCTCCGCACCATGCAACAGGGTTCGGACTCCATGTCGGAGTCTCCGCGATCGCGAAGCCGCCGTAGCCGTTCAGTATCAGCGGCGTTGTTGGCGACGGAGTGATGTCGGCGCGGTGAATCACGAACATCGGGATCGATGTTCCGTCGAGCGACGGGTAGCGCACCTGGGCGACTTTCAACTCGGGCAGCAGTCGCGGATCGATCGCTTCGCCCCACGCTTGCAGGCCATCGCCGTCGGTGAACCGTTTCACGCTGATCGGCGCACCGAATGTCGCAACGGCGATGAACGCGCGACCATCGTCGGCATCGAGCGCCGCAACTCCCGCGGCACCAAGATCGATCACTTCGCCGCCCGGCCACCGCTCGACGCGATCAATCGCGACGCTGCTGGCGGTGACCAGAAGTCCGTCGCCGAACGGCGCGCAGCCGGCGAAGGGTGTCAGCACAAAGTCAGCACGCTCGGGAACGATGGTCGTCCACGCGGTCGGGTCGGTGAGTGACGCTCGCACAACCCGGCCGTTTGGCGCGTCCCGTGTGGTGACGCCAACCAACGAGTCGCCGTCAAACTGCAGGCTGGTCGTCGCAACGATTCCCTCGACCACAACCGTCCACGTGTTGGTGCTCGTGTCGAGCAGATGGATGTCGATCTGCGTCCACGAGACCATCACATACACGAGTAGATATCGGCCGTCGCGGCTTGACGCTACGTCAGGCCACGACTCTGGCGTCGGCAAACGGTCGAAGACAACGGGGTCGGTTGAGGGATCGGTGCCGCCGCGATGGAAACGAATGTGCCGTTTGTATTCGTCGCCCTCGGGATACACCGCGTACCAAAAGCCGGACGTGTCAGGCAGCCATGCAACGCTCGCAGCGCGAGTGTTCGGGATGCGTAGCGGGTACACCTCACCGGTGGCCACTTCCATCACATGCAGCACGCTGTTCTCGCTGCCGCCTTCGCTCAGGCCGTACGCCACCACCGACCCGTCGGGCGACGGCTGAAACCAATCGATCGCGACGGCACCGTCGGCGGCGAGGGCAGCTGGGTCGAGCAGTGTGCGAGGGGGCGCGGCGGCGTCAACCGCGCTGCGCACAACTAGTGAGTATTGATCCGCGCTGGCAGCACGTTCGAGGACGAACAGGTGCTCACCGTGCACCGACAACGAGAGCGTCGTCGGTAACGCAATGAGCGACGACAAACGATCGTGCCAGCGATTCCACGCTGGGCGAGTAGACAGCGCTCGGTGAGTTCGCTCGTTGTGCGTGGCCACCCATTGGGCAACCTCCGGCGAATCACCGTCTTCCAACCACCGATAGGGGTCGCGTACTTCGACGCCGTGGTAGACGTCGGCCACGGTGCCGCGCATAGATGCGGGCGCCGCGGCTACCTGCAGGTCAGCCACGCCCCATGTTTGGGCGCTTGCCGTGATTTGCTTTGCTGCGGCGCATGCGCGCCTTGCGCTTCTTGGTCTTCTTCGACATAGCTTTCGATCCTATCTGGGCCGTTCAGCTTCGCGTCCAGGCGAGCAGATCGTCTGCGGACCACGTGTTCAGGATCCGTTCCAGCGGAACGCCCACTTCGGCGGCTCGGTTGCAGCCAAGGGGCTGCCATTCCAGCTGGCCAGTGGCATGCGCGTCGCTGTCGATGGCGAAGTAGCAGCCGTAGTCGATGGCCATCTTGAGCAGGGGTCGGGGTGGGTCGAGCCGTTCCGGGCGGCAGTTGATTTCGACCGCCGTGCGGAATTGGGCACAGGCAGCGAAGACGTAATCGGGGTCGAAGGTGCTGGGTTCGCGCTTGCCAATCATGCGGCCGGTGCAATGGCCAAGGATGTCGACATCGGGGCTGGCGACCGCACGGACCATCCGCTCGGTCATTTCCTTGCTGCCCATGCGCAACTTGCTGTGCACGCTGGCGACGACGACATCCAGCTGCGACAACACATCGGGGCCGTGGTCAAGCGTGCCGTCTTCGAGGATGTCGACTTCGATGCCGGTGAGTATGCGGAACGGCGCTAGCTGCTGGTTCAGCTCGGCGACGTCGGCGAGTTGTTGGTGCAGCCGTTCTTCGCTGAGGCCGTGGGCAATGGTCAGCCGTGGCGAGTGGTCGGTCAGCACCATGTACTGATGACCGATCGCAATCGCGGTGCGTGCCATCGCTTCGATGGGGGCGCCGCCGTCGCTCCAGCGGCTGTGCATGTGCAGGTCGCCGAGTAGTGCGTTGCGGTAGACCGTGCCTTGCGCAGTCATTGGCAGTTGCGTCTTCGATTCGAGTTCGGCGAGGTACGCCACCTCGCCGCCGGCGAGTGCTTGCTGGATGACGGTGGCAGAACTGTCGCCGATGCCATCGAGTTCGGTGAGCGTGTCGGCCTTGGCTCGCTGGGCGAGTTCGTCGGGCGGGATGCCACGAGTGACTTCCAGCGCACGCACGAAGGCTTTCGTCTTGAAGCCGGTGTCGTGTGCGCGATCGAGGCAATGCACCACACGTTCGAGGGCGGCAACCGGTGTCACGCACCCATTGTATGTTCCTCGCTAGACGACGAGTCGTCGGCGGCGCAGGGTGCCGAGCAGCCCGATGCCGCCCACCAGGAACGCGGTGCCGATGTAGGCGACCGAGCCATCACGATCGTTGCCGGTGCGTGGGAGACCACCGGGCAGAACCGACGTTGTCGTGTCATCGAGGGCAATGAACGTCGTTGTGGGTTCGGTGTCGGCCGACGATGTTGCCTCGATAGTCGTCGTGATGGGCTCGGTGGTTGTCGTTGCCGCTTCGGTTGTCGCTACTTGCACGGTGGTAGCTGGTTCGGTGGTCGCTGGTTCGGTGGTCGCTGGTTCGGTCGTTGCTGGTTCGGTGGTCGGCGGCGTGACTTCGATCGAGGTTTCCGCGCGCAGGTTCCGCGACGCGCCGCCGGTGATCAGGTTCTGCCCGCCTTGGCCATCAGCGAAAGCCGGCTCGCCGCGGTACACGTCGGCAGGGCCGGGCGCTGAAGCGGTGGCAACCACGGTGACGGTGCCAGGCGGGAGGGGCACCGTCACCGTGGCTGTGCCATCCGCGCTCGTGGTCGCAACCAGCGGGACGTCCAGTCCGCTCACGAGTACGGAGATTTGCTGGTCGGGCACTGGGTTGGCGCCCGACAAGAGCGTGGCCGTCGCCGTTCCATCGGCGGCGACCGAAACCGTCAGCGTCCACTCCTCAGCGACGGCTTCGGCTTCGTGGTGCAATGCGAGCGCACGTGACTGCAGATCGGACCGGCCCGACGCGGCCGCGATACCGCCGAGCGTCGGCACCAGTGGCTCGTTCGCATCGGCGGATCGATTCGGACCGGCGGCGTCCTGCGCGTAGTAGTGGAACACGGTCCACAGCGCAGCCGCGGTGAGGTTGTCGGTGGAGTCGCCGTACTTCCACGCGAGGTAGGCGCCGAGGGCACCAGTCGGATCTTTGGGGAACGACTGCGGCATCCAACGAGCGTTTGAGTTGATCGTTGGGTGTATGCCGCGGTTGAAAGTGCACGAGCCAACTCGAAAGTTGCCCGACGGATCGCGGAACAGCCACTGACCGGCCCAGATCAGAAATGGCGAACTGCCGATACCCGCAGTGTGAAATTGGATGGCTTGCCCGGCGCAGCGATAGTCGCCACTCGCGTCCGGGCCATCGGTGAACGTCGTGTGTTCAACGCAGTTTCCAGGGATCGACGTGCCAAGTGGCTCGGCTGCAATGGGCGTTGCCGACGGGCCGAGCAGCAAGGTTCCGGTCAAGGTTGTCGTCAGGGCCAGGGTGGCGATCGTCGCAGAGGCATAGGGCTTCACGTCTGCACTGGGCACGGCGACATCGCCGGTGCGGCAATCTCGTCTCAACGACGACGCCGGTAGCCTGCACCCTTCCTATGGAACGCTTCGGCCTGGTCGGTCTACCCAACGCGGGCAAGAGCTCGTTGTACAACGCACTCACCGGTGGCGGTGCGCTAGCCGCGCCGTATCCGTTTGCGACCAAGGACCCCAACATTGGGGTTGCGCGGGTGCCCGACGAACGTGTCGAGCGGTTGGGCGCGATGAGCAAGACCAAGACGCTGGTGCACGCGTCGGTCGAGGTCGTCGACATCGGCGGGCTCGTCGAGGGTGCCTCGAAGGGTGAGGGTCTCGGCAACAAGTTCCTCGCCAACATTCGTGAGGTCGACGCAATCGTGTTCGTGCTGCGTGCGTTTGAGGACGACGATGTGACCGGGCCATCGGATCCGATCGAGCACTTGCGCGTTGTCGAGATCGAACTGGCACTTGCCGACTTGGAGACTGTCGAGAAGCGACTGAATCAAGCGACGCGTCAGGCGAAACTCGATAAGGGCGCTGCCGCCGAACTCGACGCGCTACAGGCCGCGTACGACGCGTTGAGCGAGGGCAAGCCGCTCTATCGCGCCGGCTTGCCAGCCGACTTCAAGGAAACGCTGCGCCCGTACTTCCTGTTGACCAATCGCTCGGTCCTCGCCGTCGTCAATGTGGGTGAAGACGAGTTGGGCCGCGTCGCCGAGGTCGAGCAGCGCGTGCGCGACGAGTTCACATCGGCCGGCGACAACGTAGAAGTGATCGGCATGTGCGTGCAGTTGGAGGCTGAAGCCGCGACGATCACGGACCCTGTCGAGCGCGCCGAAATGCTCGAGGGCTTTGGCCTCGGCGAAGGCGCGCTGTTCCGCATGGTGCGGTCCGCGTATCACCTGCTCGGTTTGCGCACGTACTTCACGACCGGCGAGAAGGAGACAAGGGCGTGGACGTTCTACGCCGGTTCCTCAGCGCCCGAGTGTGCGGGTCGCATCCACACCGACTTCCAGCGTGGCTTCATCAAGGCCGAAGTCATCCACTGGGACGACCTGCTCGAACTCGGTTCATGGAACAAGGCCAAAGACGTCGGCAAGCTCCGCATCGAGGGCAAGGACTACCACCCCATCGACGGCGACGTAATGGAGTTCCGCTTCAACGTGTAACAGGGGTTTTGTAGTCTGCGGCGATTCCGACGCAGTGCCTCTGAGCTGGTCCTTTGTGTCCTTCTAGGTGCGTTCAGTTGTGCCCTGTCCGTTTGGAGGAAGGACCTGAGAAGGACCAATCCGGGACCAAGTCGGTCGCGACGAGTCCTCGCGAGGGTCAGTAGCCGAAGGTCCAACCGGGCCACTCGGCCACCTCGACAAGCTTCAGAACTTGCTCCTTGAGGCGGCCACCGATTGGCACCAGCTCGTAGTTGAAGACGCCGAGCGGCCCCTCCAACTTCTCATCCATGATGTGGCCATCAATGATCTCGCCGGTCTCGATCTCCAGCTCCACCTCGACGGGCACCCGGTACGTCACATACACAACCATCACGGCCTCCTTTGGCGTTGACGGCAAGCCTCGCTCGAGGGTGTCACAACGATCCGAGGTCGGGACGATCGTAAAGCCAGAACTGGGACGATCATGTAAAGAGAGTTGGGACGATCATGCAAGTTGAAGTGGGACGATTCGCCGGTTTGAGCTAGGCTCGGAATATGATTCCGACGATCGAGCACGTGGCACGGTGGGCCGAAGGGTTCGTCGACGACCTGCTCGACGACGAGCCGGCAATCCTGCTCGAAGGGCCGCGAGGGTCTGGAAAGTCCACGCTGCTGCGCTCGATCGCACGGCGACGGAACGCTCTCGTACTCGACCTCGACGACGACAGCGTGCTCCAGCTCGTTCGCGAGGACGTCGGTTCCGCGCTGGCGTCGCCAGGGCTCGTGGCGATCGACGAGTTCCATCGCGCCCCAGAGGTGCTGTCCTACGTCAAGCGTGTCGTCGACCGCCAAGGCGGCGCGGCTCGGTTCCTGCTCGCTGGGTCGGTGAGCTCGTTCCTGTTGCCACGGGGGACCGAGACGCTCACCGGTCGGGCCCATCGGCTTTCGCTCATGCCGCTCGCCGCTGCCGAGATCTTCGGTGCGAAGCATCGGTGGCTGGCCGAGCTCCTCGCCGCAGGCGAGCCGCACAACTTCCGCACGACCCTCGAACGAGCCGACGTGTTCGACGTGGTCGCCGCGGGCGGCTACCCGGCCGCACTCCGGCGTACGACGCCGGCGCAACGAACCCGCTGGTTCGCGAGCTACCTGGCAACCGTGACCGATCGAGACCTGCCCGACCTCATCAACGTTCGCCACTCGGGGGCACTGTCACGGCTCTACCGGCTCATCGCCCAACGGACCTCGTCGACCGCGGTCAACACCGAGCTGTCACAGGCACTCGACATCACCCCACCCACGGCTGCCTCGTACCGACGGCTGCTGGAGCGCCTGTACCTGACGACCGAACTGCCCGGCTGGACGGTCGGCGTCTCCGCCAAGACCGGACACCGAGCGAAGGTTCACGTCACCGACACCGGGCTCGCCGCCGGTGTCCTGTCGCTCTCGGCGCAACGCCTCGCCACCGCGGCGATGGGCGGGGCGTTCCTCGAATCGTTCGTGGTTGCCGAACTGACACGGCAGGCGACCACTATCGACGAAGCGCTCACGTTCGCCCAATTCCGCGATCGCTCGGGGGTCGAGGTCGACATCATCATCGAACGCCCAGACGGAAGCGTCGTGGCCATTGAGGTGAAGTCCGCCCGATCCGTGAACCAACGCGACACCAGTGGCCTGACGTTCCTACGGGATCGCCTTGGTGACCGGTTCCAGTGCGGCATCCTGTTCCACACGGGTCCGCTCACCGCACGCCTCGGCGAGCGGGTATGGGCGGTTCCGGTCGCAGCGCTGTGGGACGGGGTCTCCAGGCCCGAGGATTCGATGGAGGATGACAGGTCATGAGGTCTCCGAAGGGGCGGCAGGAGCTCACGTGAATGGGTAAGGACGTGGCGCTCACCGCCACGCGTCTGACCTGACCCACCTGGCACCGGACGACGTCACGTCGCTTCGCTTCGAGAATGGCTTCAATACCAATGAGAGCCGCTAGGCAGGCACCAACAACGCCGGCCGACGACAAGCTGATCGTCGCCAACCCAGCCGTCGGTGTCCGACTGCCGCGGGTCGAGACGCGTCCGTGGTGCCGCTCAACGCCGAGCAGGTCCAACTGCTGCTCGACGCTGCTGATCCGTGGTACCGAGTCGCAATCGTCATCGGCGCTGGGATCGGGCTGCGCTCGAGCGAGGCAGCCGGGCTGACGGTCGATCGGGTCGACTTCCTCCGGCGGACGACACGGATCGACCGACAATGGCAGCAGGCGACACAGACGACCACCGGAGGGTTCACCACCACGAAGACGAGGGCAAGCAACCGAGTGATCCCGACCAGCCAATGGGTGCTCGACGAGGTCGCCGCGCACCTCGCACGACGACCGGCGGGCGAGCACGGTGTCATCGTGACCCCCGACGGCCAACCGCTCGACGCGGCCCGGTGGGGCTACTACTTCCGCCGAGCACGCAAGCGCGCTGGACTGAACGACTCGATCACGTTCCACGATCTCCGACACTTCTTCGCCTCGGTACTGATCGCTTCAGGCTGCTCGATCAAGCAGGTGCAGATGGCCCTCGGCCACGACTCGGCGCGGATCACCCTCGACACCTACGCCCACCTCATCCCGGGCGAGGAGGACCGCGTGCGTGATGCCATCGACCGTCTACCGCTGGCGCTAACCGCCGAGGCAGTGCGATCGCCGAAACTGGCGACGCGTATGGACAGCCGGTCGGGCAAGATCAAGGACAAATGACGACATGGTTCACCGCTGATCTCCACTTCGGTCACGCCAACATCATCAGCTACTCGGGCCGGCCGTTCGCCGACGCCACTGCGATGAACCAAGCGCTGATCGAGAGATGGAACGACTCCATCCACCCCGACGACACCGTCTGGGTGCTGGGTGACGTCGCGCTCGGACGCATCGACGAGACCCTGGCACTCGTCGGAGAGCTGAACGGGCGCAAGCTGCTTCTGACCGGCAACCACGACAGGTGCTGGGCCGGCCATGGCCGACGAGCCGAAGGCTGGACTGAGCGGTATCTCGCCGCAGGCTTCGCCGAGGTCCATCAAGGACAGACGCACGTCAATGTCCGCGACCGCCAAGTCCTGGCGTGCCACTTCCCGTATCGAGGCGACAGACACGATCACGACCGGTTCGTCGAGCAGCGGCCAGTCGATCAGGGCGAGTGGCTCCTCCACGGCCACGTCCACGAACGGTGGCGCCAGCGCGGCCGAATGATCAACGTCGGCGTCGACGCGTGGGCGTGCAGCCCGGTTGGCGAGGCCACGCTCGCAGCACTCATCCACGGCGGTCCGAATGACCTCGCGGGGCTACCGTCGGGCCGGTCGACTGCGGTCATGGCCGGCGACTCCTGAGGCTCGAGTTACGTCGACCGGCCGACGGGTGTCTACGGCCAGAAGGAGTCGGTTTAGGTCGGCACGCAGGGCCCAGCCATAGCGGCCACCGAGTGTCATTGGTTCCCAGGTCTGACGTGCGGTTGCAGTCCATGGATCGGCGATAGGAGACGTACGTGCCTCGCGGCCGAACCATCAAGGATCCCTTGCCACCGACGGAATTCGTGCCCCGGCCGCGCCGCGAGCCATGAGAATGGACAAATGCGACCTGTTGCACTGATCGGTCCGGCTGGAGCGGGCAAGTCGACGATCGGCGCGCTCGTCGCGAACAGGCTGGGCCGGCGATTCGTGGACGTCGACGACGTTGGGCACCGCTACTACGACGGTGCCGGTCAGCCGCTCGACGACCTCATCGAGCGTGTCGCGAGCGAAGGCTTCGCGATGGCGCACCGCTGGTGGCAGCCTGCACGGTTGGCGGCTGCGTCAGCGATCGGCGACTTTCCCGAAGCGGTCATCGCCTTCGGCGCCGGCCATAGTCACTTCGAAGACGACAGCTATGTCACCGCCATTCGACTGGCGTTCGGGGCCGCGTTCGTCGTGTTGCTTCTCCCGTCGAAGGATCCGGCCCAGTCGGTCCGAGTGCTCCGGCAGCGTTGCATGCAGGACAAGGGCAGTGACTGGGTTCGAGATGGCCATGACTACCTCGTTGAATGGACGCACAGCAGTCAGAACGCGGCATTGGCTGACTGCGTCGTGTACGGCGAGGGACGGAAAGCAACAGAGATTGCCGAAGCGATCGCTCAGGCAGTCGAGGCAACTGCCTCCGGCTAGACAGCCGTTGACGTAAGACAGCTCGCGGAACACGCGTTCTGGGACACCGCACCGCGCCACTGGCTTCCATTATCGAGTGGCAGTACACGGCGCTCTCTGCCCTTCGTAGGCGACCATTTCCAGCCGGCTGCCGGCCGTCAGGTGGTGAGGCAGATGCGGCCACCAGCGGGCAGAATTCGATGGCCACGAGAACGGAGCAAGGACCTGAGAAGGACCACACCGCCCGATCAAACCACATCACACCAGCTCAGACGCTGTGAGGGGCCCTCGTTCTGCAGTTCCGCTTCAACGTGTAGCCCGGGTCGTGTGCGGCACCTAATTCCGCTTCAGGTCTCTAGGCGAGCTTCGGCCGCAGCCACGAGATGCTTCGCCCACTTCACACAGCTGTCAGCGTCCACCGAACCGATGTCAGCACTCTCGTAACCAGCTTGACTCTTGCGGTCGAGCGCGCGCTTCAGCGTCGTCGCCAAACTCGCATCGACCTGCCGCAACAGATCGATGGCGACCGCATGGTTGCCGTCGCTCGACTGCTCACCGAGCGCGTTGCATGTGATCGCGTCAGACGCGGCGATGGCAGCGTGAATCGCGTTGGTTGCGACCACATCAGGCGCCTTGAGCAACTCCGCATGGCTGCTTCCATGAAGTCCGAGAGAACGAACTGATTGTGCAGACATTTATGTTCGAAGGCTTTCCCGACGGCGTGGCGTTGGAGAAGCTCCGCCTGGAGCCGATCGGCAACGGCCACACCCTGTTGACGGCGACTTCACTCGTCGACTCGTTCGCAGATCGCGATGCGTTCGCGGCGAGTGGCATGGAGAGTGGCGTCGTCGACGGATACAACGCGCTCGACGCGCTGCTCGCGGGCTGACCCCGCTCACCTACGCTTCGGCAATGCGTCCGAACGTTCTCTTCGTCACCCTCGATCAGTTTCGAGGCGACTCGTACGGTGCGGCGGGTCATCCGCTGGTTCGGACGCCGAACCTCGATGCCATCGCGGCGGCCGGCGTTCGCTTCGCTCGCCACTACGCGCAAGCCGCACCGTGCGCGCCAGGTCGCGCCGCTTTGTACACGGGCACGTACCAGATGAACAACCGCGTTGTTGCCAATGGTACGCCGCTCGACTTCGGCCTCGACAACGTTGCTCGAGCCGCGTTGCGGGCTGGCTATCACCCGGTGATGTTCGGCTACACCGACCAGGCCGCCGACCCGCGACGCATCACCGACCCGCACGATCCGCGCCTGTCGAACTGGGAAGGCGTGTTGCCCGGCTTTGACGAATTGCTTTGCCTCGACGAACGACACGCACCATGGCTCGAGTGGCTACACAGTCTCGGGTACTCCGACGAGGTCGTCACCGATCCCGAGTTTGCGTTGTCGACGGAGCACAAGCGGCCCGCCGAACATTCGGTCACGCAGTTTCTCACCGACCATTTCCTCGACTGGCTGGACGAGCAAGACGGGCCGTGGTTCGCGCACACGTCGTATATCCGACCACATCCTCCGTACCGGGCCGCCGGCGAATACTCGAAGATGTACTCCCCCGCCGATTGCCCGCTGCCGCTGCCGATTCCCGAGCCGATACATCGATTGCACAAGCAGTTGTTGGAAGTCACGGCGTCGCCCGCTGACCCGGGCAAGCTCGCTCGCCTGCGTACGCAGTACTACGGGATGATCAGCGAGGTCGATCATCACCTCGGCCGCATCGTCGAAGCATTGAAGGGGCGTGGGGAGTGGGAGAACACCGTCATCGTGATCACCGCAGATCACGGCGAGCAACTCGGAGATCAGGGTCTGCAGCAGAAGTGTGGCTATTTCGAGAGCAGCTACCACATCATCGGCATCGTGCGCGACCCCAACCAACCGAGCGGGCATGGCGCGGTCGTCAACGACTTCACCGAGAACGTCGACATCATGCCCACGCTGTGCGACCTGATGGGCATACCGGTGCCGCTGCAATGCGATGGACTGCCACTGACACCATTCCTGCGGGGCGAACGTCCACCGCGCTGGCGACCGAGTGCGCACTACGAATGGGACTGGCGCGATGCGTTGATCGGCGAGCGCGAACATCCGTGGCCATGGGACCGGCGACTTGAACGCAAGAACCTGGCGGTGCTGCGCACGGTGACGCACGCCTACGTGCAGTTTGGCGAGGGAGATTGGTTGTGCTTCGACCTTGCCGCCGGTCCGACGTGGCAGACACAGACGACGGATCCGGCCGTCGTGTTGCCGTTGGCGCAGGAGATGTTGGTGTGGCGCCAGCAACACCTCGATCGCCAGCTGACAGGAATGCTGCTGCGCAACGGTGGCATCGGCCGCCGACCCGACCCCGTGTCGGTCAGCTGATCCGTTCGTAGATCAAGTCAATCGGGTCGCGCCCTTCAGCGAGGCCGCGTGTTTCGAAGCGTGTGATCGGTCGCCACTCGGGTCGCGTGACGACGCCACCGCGTAATCGCGACTCGAGCGCACACACCTGCGCCGATTGCGTTGCGTAGTCGACAATGTCGGTTGCGATGTGCAACAGGCCGCCAATGCGCAAGCGATCGACAATTTGCGTGATGACATCGGTGCGTGCAAGTCGACGATTTCGTTGTGCTGTCTTCGGCCACGGATCGGGAAAGAACATGCGCACGCCCGCCAACGAATTGGCGGGCACACGGGGCAGCAGGTCGATGACGTCGTTCTCGACAACGCGCACGTGTTGCCAACCGTTCTCGTCGATCGCCTCCAGCACATGAGCAACGCCATTGGTGTGCACGTCGACACCGACTACCGCTTCCGTCGGACGCTGGGCAGCTAACGCCACCAGCGCGTCGCCGCCGCCGAAGCCGATGTCGAGCACGACATCGATCGGCGTTGGCAAGGCCGGAAAAACCTCGCCCCAATTCAACATGTCGCCATCCACGGACAACGCCCACCGCGCGCTTCGATCGCGGTAGAGATCCATTCGCGCCGGCGAGAGGCGTCGACGACGCAGCCGAAAGCTGCGCACGTGGGGATGCGGAGTCGACACCATGGGGATCATTGCTACCACCGCTAATCTCGACTACGTCATGGCGCGGGAAGAACAATTCGATCAGCGACACGAACACCTTCGCCTGCCGGTGGTTGCATCGCTACTCGCACTCGGCTCCGGCGTCGTGTGGAGCCTCGGCATCGTCACTGCCCGCAAGGCCGAGCACACCGATGCCTTCCAGTATCTGATCTGGCGCTCGATCGGCGTCGTCATCGTCATCGAGGCAATCGGGCTATGGCGGCGTCAACCCGGCCGCACCCTTCTTGCCTGGCGCAGCGGCCGTGCGATGGCGGCGGCCAACTTCGGGATTTTTTTGGCATCCATCGCGTTCGTGTATGCCGTAAAGACGACGACGCCTGCAAACGCGGCGTTCCTCAGTTCGCTGACCCCGCTGGTGGCGATGGTGTTTGCGAGCTTTCTCGGTGAGAAGCTGGAGCGCTCGACGATCATCGCTCTCGCGATTGGTATCGCCGGACTCGTCGTCACAGTCTTTGGAGATCTCGATGCCGGCAACATGAGGGGAAACCTGGCTGCCTTCTCGTCATCGATTGGGTTTGCGTTGTATGCCACGATCGTTCGGACCAACACCCGCCGCGACTGGTCGCCGGTTCTTGCGGGCTATTGCGCGCTCATGGTCGTGGTGTGCTCGATTATCACCCTGGCCAACGGTCGGGAGCTTGTCCCTCCGGCTATCGACATCACTTACGCGCTGCTGCACGGCGCGGTCCTGATCGTGGTCGGCACGCTGATGTTCAACGAAGCGAGCAAGCACGTACCGACGGTGCCAATGACCGTCTTCACCCAAACCGAGATGGCGTTCGCGCCGCTATGGGGAATCCTGTTACTCAACCTGCATCCCAAGGGCTGGACGCTGGTGGGTGGGGCGATCATCTTCAGCGCCGTCGTCGGCAAGGCGGCGTTTGATTCGACCCACGGCGTACGGCGCGGTTTCGTTGCTGTACCCGACGTCCCGTTGCTCTGAGAAACCTGCGAGCATTTCGGTATGGCATCCGATGAATGTTGGCTGGTCTGCGGCGGCCAGGTACTCGCCAGCGCCGAGCGCGCCAACAGCCGCGGGGCAAGAGCTCGCGGCCTGCTCGGCCGCGACGGCATCGGCGGCGCGCTAGTCCTCGCTCCCTGCCGCAGCGTGCACACGTTGGGGATGCGATTCGCAATCGACGTCGCGTACCTGGACGCGAATGGCATCGTCATCAAGGTCGCGCACATGCACCGCAATCGAATCGGCTTGCCGGTATGGAAGGCGAAGACCGTCGTCGAAGCGGAAGCTGGCGCGTTTGACCGGTGGGGGCTGCAGCTCGGTCAACAAGTGGAGCTGCGCGAGTGACCGGTCAGTTGTGGCTGGTCAGTACTCCGATCGGGAACCTTGGCGATCTAGCGCCGCGAGCGGTGAACACGTTGCAGTCCTGCGCGCTGATCTGCTGCGAGGACACGCGTCATAGCGGCAAGCTGCTGTCGTATGCAGGGATCGCAGGTGTCCGTTTAGCGATCGCCAACGAACACACCGAAGACGCACGCTCGGCCGAGGTGCTGGCCTTGTTGGCCGCCGGCAGCGATGTTGCCGTGCTGACCGACGCTGGTACGCCTGGCATCAGCGACCCCGGCGCGCGACTCGTGCGTGCTGGGATCGATGCGGGCTATCGCGTCAGCGCGGTACCTGGCCCGGCGGCACTGGTGATGGGTCTGGTGCTCAGCGGCTTCGACACCACTCGATTCGTGTTCGAGGGTTTCCTGCCGCGCTCGGGCAAGGATCGGTCGCAGCGCATCGCCGAAGTTGCAAGCGAACGACGCACGATCGTGCTCTACGAAGCTCCGCACCGCGTGCAACGCACCGTCGCCGACTTGCTCGCCGCGTGTGGCCCCGATCGTCAGATTGCTCTGGCGCGCGAACTCACCAAGCTGCACGAGGAGACGTGGCGCGGCTCGCTTGTCGACGCGGCACAGCACGTCGCCGAACAGGCACCACGCGGCGAATACGTAGTCGTGGTCGAGGGGGCGCCGGTTGAAACGGTCGCCACGACCGACGATTCCATTGTCAGCGCGTTACGCACGGCACTCGTGGGCGGTGCCGATCGGCGGGCAGCAATCGCTACGGTGACAGCCACAACCGGAGCCAGCAAGCGTCGCGTGTACGACTTGGCGCTGACGATTCCGCGCTGAACAAATTTGCTGAGCGAACTATGACCGAGCATCAGACCTACCCCACCGCCGGACCGAGTGCCGCGTTCTTCGACCTCGATCGCACGTTGATCTCTGGCTCCAGCGCGTTCGTGCTCGCGATTGCGGCATGGCGCGGCAAGCTGGTGCCGACGCATCAGTTTGTACGCGATGCTGCCAGCGCAGTTGCGTTCAAGTTTGCTGGCGCTAGCGACGACACGTCGACCGGTGTCCGCGATCGAATCCTCGGCGCGGTCAAGGGCGTGCGCGTTGAGGACTTGATCGCGCTCAACACCGACATCGTCCCGAAGCTGATGGACAAGCTGCGCCCCGAGGCACGCCGCCTGCTCGACCAGCATCGTCATGCGGAGCGCGCGACGTACATCGTGTCCGCGTCGCCGATCGAACTTGTCGAGCCGCTTGCCAAGGCACTCGGCATGACCGCGGGCATCGGCACGCGCAGCGAGATCATCGATGGCGTGTACACCGGTGAACTCGCCGGTCCGTTCTGCTACGGCCCCGGCAAGGTGGAAGCCATCGTCGAACTCGCGCGCGCGGAAGGCTTCGACCTCGAGCGCTGCTGGGCGTACAGCGACTCGGCGAGCGATTTACCGATGCTGCAGTGCGTCGGGCATCCGGTCGCCGTCAATCCCGACGCCAAGCTCGAACGCTTTGCCGGCCAAGAAGGCTGGCCGATCGTCGTGTTCAGCAAGCGCACCAAGGCAGTCATCCGTCGCACCACACAAACGATCGGCGCCATCGGATTGGTGGCCGGCGGCTTCGCCGGCGGCAAGTCTTGCGCCCGCCCCAAACCACGCTCCAGCTTTTTCCGCTAACCCGTCCAAGTAGCCGAGGGTTTGCTACCGAAGCAGCTGCGACGAGGTTTACGTACCGGGATTCCCGCTTGATTTCAAGGGGTGATCGATATCAGCCGAGTGGGGTCAATCCGAGTTGGCGAGAGTGCGCGACCAATCGATCGGCGCTGTCCCAGACTTCGCCGTCCTCGTTGAAGAAGCCGCCTTGCACGAACTGACTGCGGAAGACACACCGCAATGGTCCGGGCGCGGGCCGTGCGCGCACGTGCACCGTGTACTCCAACGTCGGTACCCATCCGGCTGGAAGGTCAATGTGGAACACCGCCGGAGGAAAGCAGTCACACGTGAGCAGCAGCGCCAACGGATCGATTGGTCGCCCGTCGGCGAACGCGAACCAGCCAGCCATCTCGGCGAAGCCTTTGCGCTCGCCGCGTATGAACGAATCGTCGCCCGGTCGCAGCCGCACATTCAGGCGAGCGTTCAGAGGAACCTCCACCACACCTTGGACGGACGATCGCGCGACGCACTCATCCATCGGCGGTAGATCCGGCGGGCCACTAGCGAGATGTTCAAATTCGTCGGTCGCTTGCGTTAGATCGCCGAACGTGCCGACGACTTGAACGATCGGCTTGCCGTCGCGCTGCATCTGGCCGGTGACCGTGCTGAATCGACGGCCCGACTTCACCACCGTTGCGTCGACTTGCACCGGCCCGGGAGTGCCGGGAGCGAGATAGTGGCCCGTCACCGACAATGGGTCAGGACGACCACTCAGCGCTCGCATGTGATTCGCCGCTAGGGCGAGCAAATAGCCGCCGTTCGCGTTGCCGTTGATATCCCAACCGTCGGCGATTGCAGTCGCACCATCGGCCGCCACTCGTGTTGCATCATCGAATTCGCTCATCGCTGCCATCATTGCGGATGGGAAGAGCGCTGGCCGAGCCGAAAATCCGCCGCACCCGACGCAGCTCCGCGGGTAACCTTTACCCGTGACCTACGTGGCCTTCACCCGTCGAATGCGCACCGGCTCCTGACCAGCCGATTGTTTGCCATTCTTCGAAAAGAAACGAGCACGTTGTGAGCACGTACTACCTAACCACTCCCATCTATTACGTCACCGCCAAGCCCCACCTTGGCCACGCGTACACCACCATCATCGGCGATGCGCTCGCTCGCTGGCACCGACTGCTCGGTGAGGATGTGCATTTCCTCACCGGCACCGACGAGCACGGCCAGAAGGTGCAGGATTACGCCGATGCCGCTGGCCAAACCGCCCAAGCTTTTGTCGACGAGATCGCCCCGCTGTACGAGCAGGCGTGGAAGCGGCTGAACATCAGTAACGACGATTTCATTCGCACCACCGAGGCGCGCCACAAGCTTGGCGTCGCGGAGTTGCTGCAACGCTGTTACGACGCCGGCGATATCGAGCTCGACGTCTATAAGGGCAAGTACTGCGTCGCGTGCGAGGAGTACTACACCGACGACGAACTCGATCCGGGCGACCTCTGCAAGATCCACAAGCGACCTGTCGAGTACTACGAAGAAGAGAACTACTTCTTCCGACTCAGCCGCTTCGAGCAGCGCTTGCTCGATTGGTACGCGACGCATCCGAACGCAATCGTTCCGGAGTTTCGCGGCAACGAAGCGCTCGGCTTGATTCGCGGCGGGCTGCGCGACTTCAGTGTGAGCCGCACAACCTTGAAGTGGGGCATCCCAATTCCGTGGGACGCGAAGCACGTTGCCTACGTGTGGTTCGACGCACTCGCCAACTACATCACCGCCATCGGTTTCGGTAGCGGTGGAACCAGTAGCGGTGGAACCAGTAGCGGTGGAACCAGTAGCGGTGGAACCAGTAGCGGTGGAAGGGCAGAGTTCGACAAGTGGTGGCCAGCACGACACCTGATCGGCAAGGACATCATTCGCCACCACTGCGTGTACTGGCCGGCGATGCTGATGAGCGCTGGCATCGAACTCCCCGTCCAGTGGGCTGTTGGCGGCTGGTTGCTGTCGGGTGGCGAAAAGATGAGCAAGACCAGCGGCAACGTCGTCAACCCGCTTGACCTGATCGACGACATTGGGGTCGATGGCTTCCGCTACTACGTGCTCGCCGAAACTACGTATGGGCAGGACGGCGACTTCACCTACGAGGGACTGATCTCGCGTTACAACAGCGACCTAGCCAACAACCTCGGCAACCTGCTGTCGCGCGTCGCGACCGTGGTAGATAAGAAGTGCGACGGCATCAGCCCAGCACCGCGCGCGGATTCCCCACTCGCGGCCGCGGCCAGAGCTGCGTACGACGCGACCGCCGAAGGGTGGGACGCGGTGCAACCGAGCCGCGCTCTCGATGCAACCTGGCAACTGATCCGCGCAACCAACGCGTACCTTGAAGCGAACGAGCCCTGGAAATCCGAGCCTGGCCCGGGTGTCGACGCCGTGATGGGCGATGCCCTCGAGGCACTGCGCATCGTCGCCGTGCTGGCCAGCCCCGCAGTGCCCGCGACCAGTCAAATCGTTTGGGAGCGGCTCGGGCTGTCCGGCGACGTCACCGATCAACGACTTCCCGCCGCAGCGAAATGGGGCGGCTACCCCGGCGGGCTACCTGTGGCGAAGGGCGAACCGCTCTTCCCGCGACGCTGAACGGCACACGACGCTGATGTTGAGCGCCTCGGAGTACATCGACAGTCATTGCCACCTGTACGACACGCGTGGCGTCGACCTCGACGAGGTCGTCGAGGCCGCTCGCGCCGCTGGGGTCACGAAGATGATCACAGTCGGCTGCGATGCGACGACAACACAAAGCGCCATCGACATTGCCGCCCGATACGAGGGCGTCTACGCCACTGCCGGTCTACATCCGCACGAGGCCGTGCACGGGGTCGACACAATCCGACACTTCTTCGACGACGCCAACGTGATTGCTGTCGGCGAGGCAGGCCTCGATTACTTCTACGAGCACTCGCCACGCGCTGCGCAGCGCGTCGCCTTCGCGGCACAAATTCAGATCGCCCACGAGCGGAAGTTGCCGCTGGTCGTGCATGCGCGCGACGCGTGGGACGACACGTTCGAAGTCTTCGCCGCCGAGGGCGCACCTGAGCGCACCATCTTCCATTGCTTCACTGGCGGTCCACAAGAAGCCCGTCGATGCCTCGACCTTGGCGCCTACTTGAGCTTCAGTGGCATCGTCACGTTCAAGGCTGCGACTGATCTGCAGGAGGCCGCCCGGTTGTGCCCCATCGATCGAATGCTCGCCGAGACGGATAGCCCATACCTCGCACCCGTGCCACACCGGGGAAGCACGAATCGGCCAGAATTCGTCACGCACGTTGTGCAGACGCTCGCCGACCTGCGCGGTGCACCACTCGACGACATCCGCCAGGCAACCGTCGACAATGCCTGCCTTGCCTTCCCCGCGCTGCGTCCGTAGCGTTCGACTCTCTCCCCATGAACGACTCTCTCCCCATGAACGACTCCCCATGAACGACTCGCCATGAACGCCTCGCCATGAACGCCTTCGACCGCCGCCGCATCGCTGTCGTTTCGCTGATCACGGTTTCGGTGCTGGCGCTCGTCTGGGTCTTCAGCAGTGGTTCCTCAAGTGGCAACGATGCAAGCGGGACGACGTGCGTCGGCTGCCCCGATTCCGCTGGCAACTCGGCGCCCTCAACGACCGAATACCAGCCTCACCCGCCACTGTTCGTCGGCGGCGACAACGAAGTGACACCACTCGACCCGGTCACCATCGCCACCGCGCCCGAGCCGAACGCCAACGAGTTCTTGACGACCGCCGGGTTCGTTCGGTATAGCGACATCACCGTACGTAGGTGTTCCACGATGTTGGCGCCGGAGAGCGCGCTGCTAACGGTGACCAACGTCGACAATGGGCAGTCGACGAAATGCACCAACACCCAGGGCATCGGCGTGCCACCCGGCATCGGAATGGTGATACACACCGACATATTCGCCGAGATCGGCGATCTCTCCGACTCACCACTGCCTGTGCGCGTGAGTTGGGAACCGGCGGTCGTCGACAACAACGACGACAACAACAACAACAACGACAGCAGCACCACCACCACGGACGACACCGGCAACTAGTGCACAACGGGGCGACGATTGCTGAACTACTCGCTCGCGGCGGGTTGAGCCCGCGGCGCGACCTTGGCCAGAACTTCGTCACGGACCCGAACACAGTGCGACGCATCGCCAGGCTCGCCGAAGTCGGCCCCGGAGATCGCGTCGTCGAGGTCGGCGCTGGCTTCGGATCCCTCACGCTGGCGCTTGCCGAAACGGGTGCCGAGATTCTGGCCGTCGAGGTGGACCGTGGGATTGTGCCTTTGTTGCGCGAACTGATGTTGCCGCACAAGAACGTGACGGTCGTCGAGGCAGATGCGATGCGCACCGACTGGCGCGAGTTGCTTGGCGACAAGACCGGCTGGACGCTCGTTGCCAATTTGCCTTACAACGTGGCGACACCGCTGGTGTGCGACCTGCTCGATGGCGTGCCACAGATTGAGCGCATGCTGGTGATGGTGCAGCGCGAAGCAGCGGAACGCTTCTGCGCATCACCGCGCACACCGCAGTACGGAGCAGTGACGGTGAAAATCGCCTACTGGGCAACCGCCCGCATCGCTGGCATGGTTCCAGCGGCCGTATTCCTGCCGCGGCCGAAGGTCGAGTCTGCGCTCGCCGACATCCGGCGCCGCCCGCAGCCAGCAACCGAGGCAAACAGCACGGACCTATTTCATCTGATGCGCACCGCGTTCGGCCAGCGCCGCAAGATGTTGCGCCGCTCGCTCGCCGACATCGTGTCGCCAGCGGTCTTCGACGAAGCTGGCATCGATGCGGCACGGCGACCAGAAGAGCTGGACGTGCACGAATGGGGGCGCCTGGCGATCAGTTGGCGAGCAGCGCAATGAGTGTCACTGTCGCTGCCCACGCCAAACTCACGCTGACATTGCGAGTCACTGGCGTACGCGCCGATGGCTATCACCTCATCGATGCAGAGATGGTTTCGCTCGCTCTCGCCGACACCCTGACGATTGATCCGGATCACGAAGGCATCACGTGCGACGGCCCGTTCGCCAGCGGCACTCCCATCGACGCAAGCAACCTGGTTGCGCGTGCCCTAGAACTCAGCGGCAAGTCAGCCGGTGTGAACATCTGCAAAGCAATCCCACACGGCGGCGGTCTCGGTGGTGGCTCCAGCGATGCTGCAGCTGTGTTGCGTTGGGCTGGCTACGCCGACGTCGTCGGCGCCGCAGCCATTGGTGCCGACGTCCCGTTCTGCATGGTCGGTGGTCGCGCCCGCGTTCGCGGCATCGGCGAGCTCGTCGAGCCGCTGCCATTCGAGCCGCTGCTGATCACGCTGGTGATCCCGCCATTCAGCGTCAGCACGCTGGCCGTCTACCGCGCGTGGGACGAACTGGGTGATCCACATTCCGGGCCGAACGAGTTGGAACCAGCGGCGATAGCAGTCGAGCCGCGACTCATCGAATGGCGTCATCGAATCGAACAGGCTGCGGGCGAACGACCAACGTTGGCTGGCAGTGGGGCGACGTGGTTCCTACGTGGCCATCACGAGGTTGCCGCGGCGTTGCCAGAGGCGGTGGTGGTGCAAACAGAAACAGTCAGAGCAACGGCGAAGCCGTAACCGGCTACTTACCGCGAGCGCGCTGATGCCGCGTACGGCGGAGCATCTTCTTGTGCTTCTTTTTGCGCATGCGCTTGCGGCGCTTCTTGATCAGTGAGCCCATAGCTCGTGAGACGCTATCGGCTCGCAGGCTGTTACCCAAACGGCAGGACCAAACGCCGAGCGCGGGTGCAATCGTCGGCGCTAGCCTTTCCCACCGTTCCTTCCGGGGTCGTTCAATGGTAGGACAGCGGGTTTTGATCCCGCATATAGGGGTTCGAGCCCTCTCCCCGGAACCAATGCGCTAGAACGGAGCCATGACGGTTTCGGCGATTGTTCTGGCGGCTGGCGAGGGTTCGCGAATGCGGTCGGCGCGCCCGAAGCCGCTGCACATGATCTGTGGTCGCCCGATGGTGGTTCACGTGATCCACGCGCTCGAGCAGGTAACACCCACACGAACCGTCGTCGTCGTCGGTCACCGCGCCGAGCAGGTCACCAAGAAGGTGCAGGAACAGGCACCGGCGTGGGCGAACGTCTCGTTCGTCGAACAAACCGTGCAAGCGGGCACCGGCGACGCGACTCTCGTGGGACTATCGGCGCTGCCCGGCGCCGGACTCGACGAAGATCTCGACGACACCTCGACCGTGGTGGTGCTGCCCGGCGACACTCCACTGCTGCAGTCAGCGACGCTCGATGCTTTGGTCGCCGCGCACAACGCCAACGAATACGCGGCGACACTTATCACGTCGGTGCTCGACGACCCCACCGGCTACGGCCGGGTCGTGCGGGCCCCTTCCAAAACCGGCGACGGGCGTGTCTTGCGCATCGTCGAGCAACGCGATGCCGACGACGACGAGCGAGCGATACAGGAGGTGTGCACCAGCATGTACGCCTTCCGTCGCGACCTCCTCGGCCCGGCACTGCGCCATCTCCGGCCCGACAACGCACAGGGTGAGCACTATCTCACCGACGTCATCGGCACGCTGGCGACTATGGGCCACCGCATCGGCTGCGTGCAGGCCCCCGCTGCGGAAACGCAAGGCGTCAACGACCGCCGGCAATTGGCTCTCGCCGAGCGGGAACTGCGCAGTCGCACCAACCGCCGCTGGCTGCTGAACGGCGTGACCATGCTCGATCCGCGACAAACCTTTGTCGATGTCACCGTCAACCTCGGGCGCGACGTCACGCTGTACCCGGGCACCATCTTGCAGGGCAGCACGGCGATCGGCGACGGCTGCGAGATCGGTCCCGATACCCGGCTGACGGACTGCGCAATCAGTAGCGGTGCCATCGTCGAGCACACCGTCGGCCGCGAAAGCGAAGTCGGCGAGGGTGCCCATGTCGGGCCCTACGCATTCCTGCCCTCGGGAAGTTCGGTGAAGTCGGGCACGACAACCGGTGCGTTCTACACTGCACCTGTCGAGTGAACACGGACGACTGGAGCGCGATGGAGAAGGTCACCACCAAACGGATGTCGCTCTACTCGGGGCGCACGCATCCGGCATTGGCGCAAGAAGTGGCCGAACATCTCGGAATCGAACTTGGGCACCCTGGAACGGTGCAGTTCGCGAACGGCGAAGTTCGCGTTCGCTTCGGCGAGAGTGTGCGCGGCAGCGACGTCTTCATCATGCAGACGCACTGCGGCCACGACGGACGCAGCATCAACGACTCGATCATGGAACAGCTGATCATGTGCGATACCGCGTTCCGGGCTTCCGCAAAGCGCATCACCGCTGTGTGTCCGTTCTATGGGTATGCACGCCAGGATCGCAAGGCCGAAGGGCGCGAGCCGATCACCGCCCGACTGATCGCCGACCTGTTCAAAGCCGCTGGCGTCAAACGAATGGTCAGCATCGACCTCCACAGCGGCCAGATCCAAGGCTTTTTCGAAGGCCCGGTCGATCACCTCACCGCGATGCCGGTGCTCGAGAATTACGTGCGTAAGAACGCTCACGGTCAGGCGCCGGTGATCGTCGCCCCCGATGCCGGTCGCATCAAGGTCGCAGAGCGCATGTCGCAACACCTTGGCGACCTCGGCGCCGACCTTGCATTCATCTACAAGCGCCGTCCCAAGGGCACCGCCAACATCGCCGAGGCCAAAGAAGTGATGGGCGACGTCGATGGTCGCCTCTGCATCGTGATCGACGACATGATCGACAGCGGCGGCACCATCTGTTCCGCCGCCGACGTGATGATGGCCCGCGGCGCGACCGAAGTGTGGGCGATGGCAACACACGCAGTGCTCAGCGGCCCAGCCATCGACCGCCTGAAGAACTCGGTGATCACCAAGGTTGTGGTGACCAACACACTGCCGCTATCGGAGGAAAAGCAGATCGACAAGATCGAGGTGCTGTCGATTGCGCCGCTCATCGCCGATGCTCTCAGCGCGGTGTTCGACGACACCAGCGTCAGCGAAATCTTCGGCGGCGAAAACCAGTCGTAGCGCTTACATTCGCGAGATGGAACTCGACGCATACCTAGCGGTTATGGACGGTCACCATCAGCGAAGGGCCAATCGTCACCGATCGCATCGAAAGGTCGGCCGATTGCACGGTTTCGGGTCCGGCCAGCGACATCTTCATCGCGTTGTGGAATCGTCCGGCAATCGACCCTTGGCCATCACCGGCGACACCAGCCTGATTCACCGACCTAGGCGCCAACATCCGCATCCGCTGGGGGTGAACCAGCGGCCCTGGGGTTTGGTGCCGGTGTGCCGAAACTTGGGCCTGAGCGGGTACCATTTCAAGCCGTTCTGTCACGCTCTGATTGAGGCCCGCATGTCCGAAACCAAACTTGTTGCCCAGCTTCGCTCCACCAAGGGTTCGCCCGCCGCCCGTCGGCTGCGCGCCGAAGGGCACATCCCGGGCGTCCTCTATGGCCAGGGCATGAGCCCAGTCAGCGTCACTGTCGAGCGTCGCGAGCTTCGCCTCGCCCTCAGCGGCCCCGCCGGCTCGAACACGGTGCTCTCGCTGCAAGTCGAAGGCAAGAGCTATCCGGCAGTCGTCAAAGAGATGCAGCGCCACCCTGTCAAGCGTGCGGTCAGCCACATCGACTTCCTGCAGGTCAACATGAACGAGGAAATCACCGTCAGCGTGCCGCTGCATCTCATCGGCGAAGCAAAGGCTGTTCTGGCCGACGGTGGCTTGGTCGACAAAGCCGTCGATCACATCGATGTCACGTGTACGCCGAACGACATGCCAAACTCGTTCGATGTCGACATCACCGAGATGCAACCGCACGACGTGATTCGTCTGTCCGATCTCACGATGCCCAAGGGCGTCACAGCGCTCGGCGACCCAGACATGCCGATCGTCACGATCCTCACGACCTCTGCGGCCGAGGCTGCCGAAGCCGCTGCTGTACCTGGCGAAGAGGGTGCCGAGGGTGCTGCCGATGGCGCAGCCGAGGCAACCGACACCAGCGAGTGACGTAGGCGTCGACGTGATCGACGCGATCATTATTGGCTTGGGCAATCCCGGGAAGGAATACGCCGCGACGCGCCACAACGTCGGCGAAGAGGCCGTCGCTCTACTCGCCAAGCGCAACGGAACCGCGCTGAAGGCTGGGCGCGACAAAGCGCTAGTCGCCGAGGTGCGTATCGCCGACAAGCAGGTCGTGTTGGCGTTTCCAACGACGTATATGAACGAAAGCGGCCAAGCCGTCGGTGCACTAATTCGGCGACATCGCATCGTCGATCCGACGCAACTGATCATCGTCCACGACGAACTCGACCTGCCCGTCGGCGGCCTGAAGGTCAAGGCTGGTGGTGGCCTCGCCGGCAACAACGGTCTGCGCAGTATCACCCAGCACCTACACACACAGGAATACCTGCGAGTTCGCATCGGGATCGGCAAACCGACGAGCAAGGATCGCGGCATTGATCACGTGTTGTCGCGCGTGCCAAAGGCCGAGCGCAAGATTCTCGACGTCGTCGTCGAACGTGCCGCCGACGCGGTCGAGATGATGCTCGCTGAAGGTGCTCTCGCGGCAATGACTGCGTTCAACGGCCTGTCCTGAAACCGTCCAGAGCACGCAGCCCTACCGCTACCCTCGATTGCCCATGTCGCTCGCGTCGCTCCCCCGCCTACTCCGCGACGATTCTGCGCTGACCCAAGCGCTCGGCAACCCAAGTGGGTTTGTCGCGGTGCCCGAATCGGCGCGGGCGATCGCGGTCGCCGCGCTGGCGCAATTGAGCGAGCGACGTCCGCTGGTCGTTGCATGCCCGACGGGCACCGATGCTGGCCAGTTGTACGACGATCTTGTGCAGTACATGCCAGCGGGTGAAGTCGAGCTCTTTCCCGCGTGGGAGACGCTGCCCTTCGAGCGGGTCAGCCCGAGTGTCGAGACGATGGGCCACCGCTTGCAGGTGCTGTGGCGGCTGCGTTCGACCGATCGATGCCCGGCGATCATCGTGTCGGGAGTTCGTGCGCTGCTGCAGCGACTCGGGCCGGGTGCGACCACCGTCGAGCCGATCAATCTGCGCAAGGGTGCCACCCTCGACCTCGATGAGCTGCTCGCCAGGCTCGTCCATTTCGGCTACCGGCGCGAGGCGTTGGTCGAGCACCGCGGCGAGTTCGCGCAACGTGGCGCGATCATCGACATCTTCCCCTCGACGGCCGACTCGCCTATCCGAATCGATCTGTGGGGCGACGAGGTCGATCGCCTCACCGAATTTTCCGTCAACGATCAGCGCAGCACCGACGAGCTCGCGGAAGCATTCGTCTTTCCCGCACGCGAGCTGATCCCCTCGCCGGCCGTGCGTGCGCACGCCGCCGAACTGGTTGCAACCGAACCGTGGGGGCGCGAGCAATGGGAGCGCATTGCTGAAGGAACTCTGTTCGACGGCATGGAGAGTTGGCTGCCGTGGTTGCTGGAAGACGAGAAGCTGCTCACTGATGTGCTGCCGAGCACCGCCAAGGTTGCCTTGGTCGAACCCCGCCGGATGCGCGATCGTGCCAACGACCTGCTCGCCGAAGAAGACGACCTCGCGCGTGCGCTAGCCAGCACGTGGGCACGTGATCCGAACCGTTCGTTCCCCCGATTGCATGCCGAAACCGATCGCCTACTGGCGAGCGGCCAAGCGATGTGGACGATCAGTTCCGTGCCAGAGTCGCCAGAATCGCCAGTTGTAAACGCCAGTGGTTGGGGGCCCGTCGTCGGTGATGGCGAAGAGCTTGCCAATCGTCTGAGCGCGCTGTTGGCCGACGGCTTTCGCGTTGTCGTCGCCGCCGACGGAGAAGGCTCGGCAAATCGCATGGCGAAGCTGCTGCTCGATCGCGGACTTTCGTTCTCGGTGCTGGAATCGGAAGCCGCGATCAATCAGCAACTCACGCGTCCCGGCGGCTACATCGTCACAGCTCCCCTGCACCGCGGTTGCAATGTTCCGCTGGCCAAGTTGGCTGTGGTCGCCGAGGCCGACCTCACCGGCCGACGGCGCGCGCACCGCCGCGCACGCCCGCGCAAGCGCCAAGGCACGGGGCTGTTCGAAGACCTCAAGCCGGGCAACTACGTCGTGCACTATCAACACGGCGTCGGCCAATACCAGGGAATGGTCAAGCGTTCTATCGGTGGCACAGAGCGCGACTACCTGCTGCTGAATTACAAGGGTGGCGACAAGCTCTACGTGCCGAGCGACCAGATCGATGCGCTGCGGCAGTACGTCGGCGGCGAAGCACCGTCGCTACATCGTTTGGGCGGCAGCGACTTTGCCAAGGCGAAGAGCCGTGTGCGAAGCGCCGTTCGCGAAATCGCGCACGAGTTGGTGGTGCTGTACCAGAAGCGAGTCAATGCGGTCGGTCACGCCTTCGCGTTGGACACACCGTGGCAACACGAAATGGAGCAAGCGTTCCCATTCGTCGAGACACCCGATCAGCGCAAGGCGATCGACGAGGTCAAAGTCGATATGGAACGCGACTATCCGATGGATCGCCTGATCTGCGGCGACGTCGGCTTTGGCAAGACCGAGGTCGCGATCCGTGCGACCTTCAAGGCAATCCAGGACGGGAAACAAGTCGCGGTATTGGCACCGACGACGCTGCTGGCGACACAGCACGGCAACACCTTCGCCGATCGTTTTGCTGGCTACCCGATTCGCGTTGAGGTGCTCAGCCGCTTCCTCACCGCCAAGGAAGCGAAGAAGGTGATCGAAGGATTGAAGAGCGGCGAAGTCGATTGCGTGATCGGCACTCATCGGCTGCTGCAGGATGGCGTGGTCTTCAAGGATCTGGGACTACTCGTCGTCGACGAAGAGCAGCGCTTCGGAGTGCAGGCCAAGGAGACGATGAAGAAGCTGAAGCACAACGTCGACGTGCTGACGCTGAGCGCAACCCCGATTCCGCGCACGCTCGAGATGGGCCTGGTGGGAATCCGCGACATGTCGCTGCTGCAGACCGCCCCCGCCGACCGGCAACCGATTCTGACGTTCGTCGGCGGTTGGGACGAGCGGGTAGCGATCGAAGCGATTCGGCGCGAGCTATTGCGTGAAGGCCAGGTCTTCTGGGTGCACAACCGCGTCCAGACGATCGATATCGCTGCCGCCAAGCTGCGCGAGTTGGTTCCCGAGGCGCGCATCGCCATCGCGCACGGCCAAATGGATGAAGGCACGCTGGAACAAGTGGTGGTCGATTTTTGGGAGGGTCGCTTCGACGTGCTGGTGTGCACCACCATCATCGAGAGCGGCATCGACATGCCGACGGTGAACACGCTGGTCGTCGAGCGCGCCGACCTCTTAGGACTCGGCCAGATGCACCAACTCCGTGGTCGTGTCGGGCGCAGCGGGTCGCGCGCGTACGCCTATCTTTTCCATCCGGAAGAGGCTCGGCTCAGCGAAGAGGCATACGAACGCCTACGGACCATCGGCGAGGCAACCGAATTGGGTAGCGGCTTCAAGATCGCTATGCGCGACCTCGAGATCCGTGGCGCGGGCAACCTGCTTGGTGAAGCACAAAGCGGCCACATCGCCGCCGTCGGCTACGACCTGTATTGCCAGATGGTCACCGAGGCGGTTGGCGAGATGAAGGGCGAGACACCAAAGGAGCCAAGCGAACTGAAGTTGGACGTTCCCACCGACGCCTACCTACCAACCGACTACGTCGCGAAGGAAGAGCTGAGGCTGGAGGCCTATCGCCGCTTGGCGGCGGTTACCACGAAAGCCGAGGTCGACGACATTCGTGTCGAGTGGGAGGATCGCTACGGCAAGGTGCCGGCTCCCGCGCAGGCGCTGTTGGCCGTCGGGTCGCTGCGCGCCGAGTGCCATCGGCTCGGGCTGCGCGATGTCCAGATCATCGGCAGCTACGCGCGATTGGGACCGGTCGATCTCAAGGTCAGCGAAGAGATGCGACTGCGGAGACTGAATCGCGACGCGTTGCATAAGCCAGACCAGCAGCAGATCGTCGTGCCGTTGCCGCGCAACACCGAGCCGGCGCAGTTCCTGGTCGACTTCTTGCAACAACTGCTTCCGCCCGCTGAGCCCGCTGAGCCCGCCAAGACCGGCCACTAGAGTCGCGGCAATGGCGCAGCGCGCACCGTCCATCGACGATGTCACGGTTGCGGACCTCGATCGAGACCCCTACCCGCTGTACGCAGAAATGCGCGCGACGCGGCCGGTGGCGTGGGTGCCGGCTGTCAACCTTTGGATGGTCACGCGATGGGACGACGTGCACCGAGTAACGACGGACGAAGAAACATTTACCGCCGTCGTCGAGTCGTCGCCCGTCGACCGTTGCTTCGGACAGCCGACGATCATCACCACCGACGGAACGGTTCATCGCGAACTTCGCAAAGCCACCGACCCGAAGTACCGGCCAGCGCGCGTCAACGAGTACATCGACGGTCTTGTGCGTCCAATCGCCAACGGAGCACTCGACGAGATCATCGCCAATGGAAGTGCGGACCTGTTGACGGATTACTTCGAGCCAATCTCAACCCTCTCGCTCGCACGTTCGATGGGGTTCGCTGACGTTGGCGTCGACACGCTGCGCGCGTGGTTCCGAGGGCTGTCACTTGGCGCGACGAACTTCGAACTCGACCCGGCGAAACAGTTAGCCGGCGACGCGACCTCAAACGAGATCCGCGACCTCGCCTACGGCCTCTTCGAACGGTTCACGACCCAGTCCGACGAGTGCGCGCTCGCGCAGATGTTGCATGCCGGCATGCCCGAAGGCGCAACGCGTCGGCCAGACTTTTTGATGCCGACGGTGCTTGTCACCCTGTTGGGCGGAATGCAAGAACCTGGCCACGGCGCTGGCTCGATCCTCACCGGCCTGCTCACTCACCCCGATCAGTGGGCGGCCGTGCGCGCCGACAACACGCTCGTCATGAAGGCCGTCGATGAAGGACTGCGATGGATCGCCCCCATCGGAACTCAAACCCGTCAGGCGATGGTCGACGTAGAGATTGCGGGAGCAATCATTCCGCGCGGCGATGCAGTCGCTGCCGTTGTGGCGTCCGCGTGCCGTGATGAAACCAGGTTTCCGAACCCCGACGACTTCGACCTCTTTCGAAAAGAGAGCGAGACGGCTGCATTTGGGTTCGGCAGTCATTACTGCACGGGTCACTGGTTCGCGCGCCATCAGATTCGAATCGCATTGGAAGTGCTCTTGGAACGCATCCCTCACGTGAAGTTGCCCGACGGTTTCGTGCCAACGTTCGTTGGCTGGGAGTTCCGCGCCCCGGCTGCTCTACCTGCCGTCTGGTAGGTCGCGACTTCACCGTCTGGCCCGCGTGCGTTCCTTTCGGATTCCGCGGGTGGTCAGCACAAGAAGGCCAATGCTGACTGCCAGACCGAACCAATATGCCCACGTCGCGCTCCCCGCGACCACAGCCACCACGCCGAGCAGGCATGGCATTGACGCATACGTCCAGTGAAACCCGAGGACTAGATCCTTGGGTAGTGCTCGCTTCGAGCGAGGCAAAATGCGAGGCAATACCGCCCAGACAATCACTACCCCTGCCGCGAGTGCCGCGCTGCCGAATGCGATTGACGTACTGGGTTGGTCTTCGTTCGTAGCTATCGCTCGTACTCCGCTGTTCATTGACAGCAACAGCAATATGGTCGCTGAAAGCCATACGTACGGCGCCCGACGGATCGACGCGCCGATTCGAAGTCCGACGGAGGTGAACAAGGCACCGATCCTGACCGTTTTACAGTCCCGATACAAGTGGAACGGCAAACTTGCTGGGGCCTTTGTCACGACTACAAGCCATCGTTCGTCGGTAACCTGGCTGCTCAATGAGCCAGCTGAAGAACCGCCTACAAGCCCTGACGTTGCTCGACCGCGCCTTCGCCGCCATCACCGACGAAGAACTCGCTGCGATCGTCGCCACCTTGCCCGCCGATCATGTGAGCTCCCTCGACGAGTTGTGTGGCGCTCGCGAAGGCGGATTCACCGACGTCGCCGCCCGCAATATTGCGGTGCGCGCCACGGCCGCACGTGGGCGGATGAGCGGCGAGCTGGAAACAATCTCGACGTTGATCTGCGATCCGTGCCTCGAGAAGTGCATCGAGCTGCTCGGCGACGACTCCGAAGACCCCACTGAGGAACAGCTGCTGAAGGTCACGCCCAAGCTGATCAAAGAGTTCGGCTTGCCGTCGACGCGTCTGATGCTCGCATCGTCGGTCGCCGGCGAGGCACCAGCCAGCGAGACTCTGACCCGTCTATTGAAGCACGACAAGAAGTTGGCGCTGCCAGCCGTCGAGTGGGCTCCGGCAACCACGCTGCCCGCCCGCACCGCCGACGACGACGTCAAGGCCAAGCGCAAGGCCGTCAAGGAACGCAAGCAGGCCGACGCGAAAGCCCGCCGCGAGCAACAGCTCAAGGCCAAGCACCGCTAACTAGGTCCTGTCGAGAAGGCTGAGCTTGCCTTGCTCGTGATGTAGTAGCCAGGCCTTTGCGTCGAGGCCCGCCGCGAAACCGACGAGCTTGCCGTTGCTACCGACGACACGATGGCACGGCACGATGATGCTGATCGGGTTGCGACCGTTTGCGGCGCCAACCGCGCGCGACTTGCGCACGTCGCCGAGGCGGCGGGCCTGCTCGCCGTAGGAGATGGTCGCGCCGAATGGAATCCGTCGTAACTCCAGCCAGGCGGCGAGCTGGAAATCAGTGCCGACCGGATCGAGCGGTACATCGAACTGACGACGATCGCCAGCGAAGTAGTCCCGCAACTCGCGCTGCGCCTGTTCCAGCACGGCAACCGATTCGGGATGGCCGCCGGGAACAAGTGGCACGTGCTCGGAATCGTCGCCGCGCAACGCAACGAACTCGTTCGGCCAGAGCACTGCCCGAAGGCCACGTGGGCTGGCGATCAGCGTCAACTCGCCGACTGGACTCGCGACCAATAGTCGCGACAGTTCGGATGTGTCGCCAAGGGGCGGCAAAGTGGATTCGGTTCGGTTCATGGTTTTCTCCTTCACAAGCTTGCCCACAAATGGTGCAATGCGTACGTGCGCCATGGTCGCCATGCCTCAGCACGTTGTGTTGCGGCTGCTGGCGAGGAACCTGCGCCGCGACCGTCGAGTGCGTGACGCACTCCCAGATCCGTCGGCAGAAATACATCCGGGTCACCGAGCGCGCGCATGGCGACGTAGCCCGCCGTCCACGGCCCGATGCCGCGCAGGTTCTGCAGCGCGGCAGTTGTTTCCGCCCGATCGCTCCCGGCATCGAGGACGATCGAACCGTCTGCAACCTTGGCGCATGCCTCGATCAAGGCGACGCCACGAGCACGTGGCATCGCGAAGTCCTCAGGGTTTAGACCCGCGATGGTCGCGGCCGACGGGAACGCGTGGGTGATCGCACCAACGGGCTCGGCGAGCGGCTCGCCGTGCTTGGCAACGATTCGAGCGGCGAGCGTGCGCGCACCGGCGACACTGACTTGCTGACCGAATACGGCGCGCACCAACAGCTCGGTCCCATCGGGGTGGCCCGGTGCGCGCAGGCCCGGTCGCTTCTCGAGCAGCGGTGCAAGCAGCGGATCGGCTGACAGGTGCTCACGGATCATTGCCGGGTCACAATCGAGATCGAGCAACCGACGAGTGCGTTGCACCGCGGCCTGTGCATCGGCGACGTCGTCAAGTGTCATCGCGCATGAAACCGTTGTTCCGGTGATCGTCACCGAGATGACGCCGTTACCGCGCGCTAGCCGCAGCGAGCGACGGTACGTCTCGCCTTCGATGCTCTCCACAACCTGGCACCGCTCGCACACCGAGAAAGCCGAACAGGGCATCACCATCGAACGGCTCGCGACAGGCGAGGCGAACGGTCAAGGGTTCCTGAGGCAACGGCCCAGCGGTTGCCGACGATGACGATGACGATGACGATGACGACGGCGACTTAGGCGTCTTCGCCAACCGCAGATCCGTCGGCGATGCGGCGTAGACCTCGCGCACGGTGTCGTTGAATTGCCGAACGCTTTGGAAACCGGCAGCAAACGCGACCTCCGTGATCGGAAGCGTCGTCGTCTCAATCAGAATGCGCGCCGTCTGCGCTCGCTGCGCGCGAGCGAGCGCGAGCGGGCCGGACCCGACTTCTGCAACGAGTAGTCGATGTACCTGTCGATCGCTGTAACCCAAACGAGCAGCCAGTGCGCCGACACCATCACGATCGACAAGGCCGTCAGCGATCAACCGCATTGCACGGCCGACAACATCCGCTCGGCTGTTCCACTCGGGTGAACCCGGCGACGCATCCGGCCGACACCGCTTGCAGGCGCGGTAACCGTGCGATTGTGCCGTAGCGGCGGCGCGGAAGAACTCGACGTTCTGACGCTTCGGCGTTATCGCAGGGCACGACGGCCTGCAATAGATGCCCGTGGTGCGGACCGCGGTGACGAACCAGCCGTCGAAACGAGGGTCGCGGCTCTGGCAAGCCCGGTAGCACTGGTCGTCGTCGAGCGGAAGCACTCGACCATTGTGGCCCCGCAAAGGACGGACTACTAGCGGAATTCAGACACCACCGTTGCGTAGCGAGCAGCTCAGGCGTCGATTACTTCTAGGCGCACTCGCTTGTTGCCCTTGCCCTTGTTCTCCAGCTTGGTGACGCGAATGCGGCCGACCTCGTTGGTGCTGCGGACATGGGTTCCACCGTCAGCTTGTTTGTCGAGGCCGACGATGTCGACGACGCGAATCTCGCGGACGCCTTCGGGAATCATGTTCACCTTCGTGCGGATCAGGTCCGCATCCTGAATTGCGGTATCTCGTGGCAGAAAGTCCACAACGATCTCGCGATCGGCTGCCAACTCGGTGTTGACGAGCTCTTCAATACGCGCACCGAAACCTTCCGGCACCGGATCGAACTCGAAGTCCATGCGCGCCGACAGTGGTTCCATGTTGCCGCCAGTCACGGGCACCTTCCACTCGTTCCAGATCACTCCACACAACACGTGCATCGCGGTATGCGTCCGCATCAGCTGATGGCGGCGCGCCCAATCGATCTCGCCCTCAACCGAGTCGCCAATTGTGGGCAGCGACGACGCATCGGTCGCCTTTTCGACCGTGTGCCATACATCGCCGCCTTCCTTGCGTACGTCGGTTACCCGTCGACCAGCAAGCACGCCCATGTCGTGGGCTTGCCCGCCGCCCGTCGGATAGAACGCCGTCTGGTCGAGCGCCACGGCGTCGTCGCGAACGCCAACCACGCGTGCTGAGAACTTGGTGAGATAGGCATCGCGTAGGTACAGCAATTCGGTCATCGAAAGAGTCTGCCGCAGGACGGGCCACTAGCGTGACAGCGTGACGAGCGTGACGAGCGAATCGAAGGCCATCGCTCGCCGAGCGATCGGGCTGATAGACCTCACCGAACTTGGCGACACCGCCACTGCTGGCGCCGTGACGGACCTGTGTCGGCGCGCTGTCGGACCACATGGAACCGTCGCCGCCGTGTGCGTCTGGCCACGGCACGTTGCGTTGGCCGCCGAGTTGTTGCAAGGCATCGGCGTTCGAATCGCCACTGTCGTCAACTTTCCATCCGGCGACGATTCGATCGAAGACGTCGTAGCACTCGCAACCGCCAGCCTCGCCGACGGTGCCGACGAGATCGACGTGGTGCTGCCCTATCGCGCGTTCCTCGCCGGCGACCATGCGCGGCCAGCGGCGATGATTACCGCTGTACGCCGCGCCGTGCCGAGCGGTGATCGCAAGACGCTAAAGGTGATCCTCGAGACCGGCGAACTGAAGCAGGCGACGACGATCCGCACTGCTGCAGAGCTTGCGATCCGGAACGGTGCCGACTTCATTAAGACCTCGACCGGCAAGACGAACGTCAGCGCAACACTCGAGGCAACCGAGGTGATGCTGCAAACGATCCGACACCTCGCTCGCGCTGTCGGGCTGAAGCCCAGCGGTGGCATTCGCACGCTCGCCGATGCCGCCGAATACCTGCAACAAGCAGATCGCATCATGGGACCAACCTGGGTGTCGCCAGCCACATTTCGCTTCGGCGCCAGCGGGCTACTCACCGCGTTAGAAGCCGCGATCGACGGAAAGTCCACTTCGGTACGAAAGGGTGGGTACTGATGATTCCGCAAGAGATCATTCGCGCAAAACGCGACGGCCAAGTGTTGTCCGACGGCGACATTGCGTCGTTCATTGCCGGGCTCTCGAACGATGCCGTCACCGAAGCGCAAGCAGCCGCGTTCGCAATGGCTGTGTACTTCAACGGTATGAACATCGGCGAGCGCATTGCGCTCACCAAGGCGATGCGCGACAGTGGCACCGTGTTGCGCTGGGACGACATGCCCGGCCCAGTGCTCGACAAGCACTCCACCGGTGGCGTCGGTGACACGGTGAGCCTGATTCTCGCTCCGCTGATCGCGGCGTGCGGTGGTTACGTGCCGATGATCTCTGGTCGCGGCCTCGGCCACACCGGCGGCACGTTCGACAAGTTCGAGTCGATTCCCGGCTACAACACAACGCCGAACATGGACGAATTCCGATCCGTGGTTCGCAAAGCCGGTTGTGCCGTGATCGGCCAGACAGCGGATCTGGCCCCAGCCGACAAGCGGCTCTACGGAATCCGCGATGTCACTGCCACGGTAGAGAGCATTGGTCTGATCACTGCCTCAATCCTGTCGAAGAAGCTTGCTGCTGGGTTGCAGGGATTGGCGATGGACGTCAAGTGCGGCAACGGCGCGTTTATGCCAACGTTGCCCAAGGCGCGCGAGTTGGCGCGCAGCATCGCGAAGGTGGCCACCGGTGCAGGATTGCCGACCACCGCGCTGATCACCGATATGGATCAGCCGCTCGCCGACGCTGCGGGTAACGCAGTCGAGATGGCCTACGCAATCGAGTTTCTTACTGGCGTGCGCCGCCAGCCGCGGATGAGCGAGGTCACGATGGCGCTCTGCGTAGAGATGTTGTTGCTCGGCAAGTTGGCAACGTCGCAGAAGGCTGCACGCAGCAAGTTGCAGGCAGCACTGGACTCCGGCGCGGCCGCCGAGAAGTTCCAGCAGATGGTCGCCGCGCTCGGGGGTCCGAAGAACTTCATCGACGAACCGTGGAAGCACATGACGCCGGCACCGTTGAAGGTCGCGGTTACACCGCAAGCGCCAGGGACCGTCACTGCGATCGACACACGCGCCGTCGGAATGGTCGTCGTTGCCTTGGGCGGCGGACGTACTCGCCCACAGGACCCTGTCGATCACGCAGTCGGGCTGACGTCGCTCGCCGGAATCGGTGACGTGGTCGGACCGGACCGTCCGCTCGCAATCGTTCACGCCCGCACCGATGAGCAGGTCGCGCAAGCCGCCGACCTTCTCCGCGCCGCCTACCGCATCGGCGGCCGAACGAAACCGATGCGCGCAGCAGTTCTCGACCGCATCACCGTCTAGGTGATGGCGCAGGACGGTGACCAATGATCGACAGCTCTCTCGATGCGCTGCTGCCGAGGGCGATGGCTGAGAAGGCCGAGCAAGTCGGCGTCACGAAAGCCAACTTGCCGTTGCGCCAGTTGGTGCCCCTCGGACTACTCGCGGGCTCGTTCATCGCGCTCGGCGCCAACTTCTCGACGGTCGTGACGGCTGGCGGTGGATCGTCGCTCGGTGTCACTCGCCTGCTCGGCGGTGTCGTGTTCTCCTTGGGACTCATCTTGGTCGTCGTGAGCGGCGCTGAGCTGTTTACCGGCAACACGCTGCTCATGATCGCGTTTGCCGGTCGCAGAGTTACGGCGATGAAGCTGTTGCGTAACTGGCTCGTCGTGTATTTGTCCAACTTCGTCGGGGCCGTCGCAACTGCGGCGCTGGTTGTGTGGTCCGGCCAACTGAGCGCAGCCGACGGCACAGTTGGCGCTCGCGCACAAGCGATCGCGGAGGCGAAGGGTTCGCTGGGGTTCAGTCAGGCAGTCGCCAGCGCAATCTTGGCCAACTGTCTCGTGTGCCTCGCGGTGTGGATGACGCTGTCTGCCCGCACTTTGGTCGACAAGGTGGTCGTGATTGTTCCGCCGGTTGCCGCGTTCGTGGCAGCAGGTTTCGAGCACAGCATCGCCAACATGTACTTCTTCCCTGTCGCGCTGTTTTCCTCGCCAACGACAACCCACGTCACCTGGAAGCACTTCCTCTTCGACAACCTGATTCCAGTCACGATCGGCAACGTCATCGGTGGGGCCGTGCTTGTTGGTCTCGTCTATTGGTTCGTTTACCTCCGGGGCGGCGCGGAAACGGGATCGGGGACGCCTGGGTTGAAGGACATAGAGTCGGGCAGATGACCGACTCTCTACAGACTCCCGCTCAGGCTGGGCGATGGACAGCACAGTGGAAAGAGCTGTACGCGGAAGTGATCACCACAGGTCTGTGCACCGGGTGCGCCGGTTGCGTGGTCACCTGTCCGCACGACGTGATCGGGTACGAGCACGAAGAGGGCAAGTACATCCCATTCCACCTGGAACCGGAGTTCTTCCCCGACAACTGCGTGCACGGGATGAAGGGCTGCACAACGTGCACACGCGCGTGCCCGCGATTTCGCGCGTGGGAGCCGGCAGCCGACCTACACCTCTTTGGTCGAGTACGCGAGCCCGACGAAATGGGTGGCATCTGGCGACAACTGCTGATGACTCGCGCCTCCGACGAAACCCAGCACGCGCAGGGTCAAGACGGCGGGTTCGTGACTGCGATGCTGAGCTGGCTGATGGACAATGACTACATCCAAGCGGCGATGGTCAGCGGCGTTGAGGACGACGACGCCTGGAAAGCAAAGCCCGTGCTAGCGCGCAACAAGTCGGAAGTTCTCGCGACTGCCGGCAGTCGCTATACCTATTGCGCAAATCCGCTGGCGCTGCGCGACGCAAAGGAACAGGGCTTCGATCGGCTCGCGTTGGTCGGCATGGGCTGCCAAACCTCCTCGCCGCCGATCATGTGGGATCGCAAAGCAGGCAAGGTGAGCAAGCCCTTCCTCTTCAACATCGGCCTGCTCTGCAGCAAGACCTTCGACGATTCCATCTTTCCCGAGTTGTTCGAAGCGAAGTACGGCCTGCACAAGCAGGACATGGTGAAGATGAATATCAAGGGCGTGTTCCAGATCTGGATGAAGGACGGCTCGTACCACGAGATTGACCTAAAGGAATGCCATCAGTGGACACGCCAGGGGTGCAAGAGCTGCCCCGACTTCGCCGCCGAGCACAGCGATATCGCCACCGGTGGCATCGGCAAGGACAACGACTGGACGCTGACGATCGTGCGCACCGAGCTCGGCGAGGAAGTGATCAAGCGCATGATCGACGACGGCACGATCATCGCCCGGCCCGCGCAGGAAGACGAAGTGGCGATGCGATTGTTGCGCACGCTCAGCATCGTCAGCCGACGACGCTGGCCAGAGTGGGCCGACAAAGCACCAGCGGTTGGCGTCCCGCCGCCGAAGAAGAAGCCGCCGGTCGAGGCCACCCCCGCATGAGCGACCAAGATGTCTAAGCCAGAAGTGAGCGACAAGGTCGCCATGGACTACGGCGACTACTTGCACCTCGACGAGGTGTTGCAGTCGCAGCACCCGCTCTCGCCGGACCACAACGAACTGCTGTTCATCATCCAACATCAGACCAGCGAATTGTGGATGAAGTTGATGCTGCACGAGATGCGCGCCGCAATCAACAACATCGCCAACGATCAGTTATCACCAGCGTTCAAGATGCTCAGCCGCGTCAGCCGAATCATGGAGCAGTTAGTGCACGCGTGGGATGTGTTGGCGACAATGACTCCGCCGGAATACTCGGCGATCCGTTCGCATCTCGGTCACAGCAGTGGTTTCCAGAGCTGGCAATACCGCTGCATCGAGTTCGCATGCGGCAACAAGCAGCCAGCGATGTTGCAACAGCATCGCCACAGCACGACACGACTGGCCGATGTGGAAGCCGCGCTGCAGCAGCCGTCGCTCTACGACGAGTCGCTGCGGCTGCTGCATCGACGCGGTATCTCTATCCCTGACGAGGTCTTGAATCGCGACGTGACCGCGCCCTATACCGCCAATCCTGGTGTGGAGGCCGCGTGGCTGCAGGTCTATCGCAGTCCGGAAGCGCACTGGGATCTGTACCAGCTGGGCGAAGAACTCGTCGATCTGGAAGACGTGTTCCGACTGTGGCGCTTTCGCCACCTGACCACCGTGCAACGCATCATCGGATTCAAGACGGGCACCGGCGGCACCGCTGGCGTCAGCTACCTGCGCGCGGTGCTGGACGTCGAGTTGTTCCCCGAGCTGTGGAGTATCCGCACCGCTCTGTAGGTGTCACACCATCCACGCGTTGCGATCAATCGGCGCGTGCAACGACAGCCGCGTGAACGAGAACGGTGCCAACTCAGCAGGCACCTGCTCGCCGCACGCGAGGCCAGCGAGCGTGCGACCGAACCAAGACGCGAACTTGAATCCGTGCGCCGCGCCGAGCGCGAAGGAAATTTGGGGGTACCCGGGAAGCCGATCGAGCACGAAGTCGCGGTCAGAGGTGAGGGTGTACAGGCACGTCACCGTTCGCGGCGCACCGAAGGTGCCACCGAGCAGTCGCTCCATAAATCGACGCAACCGCTGTTCCATCTCCACGTCGGGCTCGAATGTGCGCAGGTCCGGGTCGACTTCTGCGCCGCCGCAATCCTCGGCACCTTTCACCGCGGTCATGTCGCCGAACACTGGAAACCCGTAGAAGCTCGGATCATCCATCCAGATCCACACCGGGAAACGCCCGACCGCCAGCGAAGCCAACTCCCCCCGCGGGAAATATGTGACCTGCTCACGCGTGACGGCAAGTGGGATCTCCATATCCAATTGCTGCAGCATGCGGCCGGTCCACGCGTCGACAGCAACAACCACACTCCCGACGCGGCATACACCCTTATCGGTGACGATGTCGACCTCGCCCCCAACCGGCCGGATTGCACGCACTGGCGTGTTCTCTAGCAGCGTTGCGCCGCGCGCAATCGCGAGTTGCTGCATCACATGCGTACCGCGTCCTGCGGGCACGATCCCGGTCTGCGGCGAGTACACCCCCATCACATCGTCGGCAATCAAGTCGCCCTCGCCGAAAGCCGGCCATCGACGGCACACTTCGGCGCCATCGATCCACTCGTACGCGACACCCGCAGCCACGAGGCTCGACGTATACGTACCGTGATCGATCGCTGCGTTGGGCGGAAACAAGTCGATACCACCGGTGATCGTGATCATGCGTTCGCGGCTTTCCGCCTCCACCGCGCGCCACGCGTCGTATGCGTGCGCGGCGAGCGTTACGTACTCGGGCGTGTGATACGAGCGGCGAATAATGCGCGAGTGATCGTGAGAAGCGCCCCTGTTGTGACCAAGCTCGAACTGCTCGAACCCAACGACATCGACATTGCGTCGGGCCAACCAATACGCGGCGGCGGAACCAAGGCCGCCTAAGCCGACCACGGCAACATCAGCAGTCGACTTGTGAACGGCTGGACGAACGGCTGGACGCACCACACGCCAACGCTAACCGCATGCACCGCTAGCCTGAATGGTCGTGCAGGTTTCCGAACAGCTTCAGTTCATCGACGTCGAAGGCGGCGTACGACTCGCGGCGACGCTCTACCTGCCGACGACGGCCGGCCCCTTCGCTGCGCTGTTGGAGGCGCTCCCCTATCGCAAAGACGATGTCACGGCCTCAGATTCGACCACCTACACGCGATTCGCGAGCGAAGGCGAGTTCGCCGTGCTGCGCGTTGATCTGCGCGGCACCGGCTCTTCTGGCGGAATCGCCGAGGACGAGTACCCCGACATCGAACGACGCGATCTGCGCGCCGTCATCGAATGGATCGCCGCACAACCGTGGAGCACGGGCAAGGTCGGAATGTTTGGCACCTCCTACTCGGGGTTCAATTCGCTGCATATGGCGATGGAAGGCGTTCCACAACTCGGCGCAGTGGCCGCGACCTACGCGACCGACGACCGTTACAGCGACGACGTGCACTACTGCGGCGGCGTGCTGCGCGCGCTTGACCTGATCGATTACCCGCTGTACATGATCGCGATGAACGCACTGCCGCCGACGCCCGAAACATGGGGCGACGGATGGCAAGCGGAGTGGAAACGCCGCATCGAAACCAACGAGCCCTGGGTGCTCGAGTGGTTGCGTCATCCGCGACCCGACGAATCGTGGCGCCGTGGGTCGGTTCGCCTTGGCCCGACGAATGAGGGCTACCGACGGATGAAGTGCCCTGTGCTTTTGATCTCCGGCTGGGCAGACGGTTACCGCAACAACACGTTTCGCACGATTCACGAAATGCCAGCCTGGCATCTGATCGCCGGACCGTGGAGCCATCAGGATCCTTCGACGGCGCGACCAGGCCCGAACATCGATAGCGACCTCGAGATGATGCGCTTCTTCGACCACCATCTACGTGGCGGTCCCCCCGCCACCGCGCGGCGCGGTCAGGTCTTCGTGCGTCGTCCAACACCGCCGGCACCCGATCTCGCGCTACATAACGGGCATTGGATCGAACTCGATACATGGCCGGCCGTCGAGATCAAAGAAGACCCGCGGCGAACCCGCGCTGAGGCCGACGAAATCGACGAGACCGATGTGACCGGCGACGTTGGCATCATGGCGTGGAATTCGTGTGCTGGCAGTCTGCCGTGGGGGCAGCCGCTGGATCAGCGCCCGGACAATGCGCGCAGCATTACCTACGACTGGTTGCACACCGACGAAATGGTGCTGATGGGCAATTGCGAAGTCACGCTGCAGGCGCGCTCGTCGGCGCCGGTGGGTCACATCTCGGTAAAGCTGTGCGATGTCGCCCCCGATGGCACCAGCACTTTGATCACACGCGGCATGCTCGACCTCCAGCAGCGCGGTGTGTGGCCCAGCGATCCTTTCGGTGTCGTCGATGCGGATCTTGCTGCGCGCGGTCAGCCGCTTGTGCCTGGCGAATGGATGGACCTGAAGCTGCAGTTCGAAGCGACCACCTGGACACTGCTACCCGGTCACCGCATGCGCCTTGCCATCGCGGGCACCGATTGGCCGAACTGTTGGCCGCCGTCGCAACCATTTACCCTCGGTGTACGGCGCAAGTCCGTGCGCCTCGTGATGTGGACAGCGAAGTCACTACCGCCAGCGCGCGACGTTTTCGAACCCGGTCGTGGTCCGAGCGAGACCGATGCGGCTGGCGTCGAGTGGCGATACGAGCACGACGTTCTGCAGCGCGAGACACGAGTGCACAGCCGCTATGGCGGCGACTACGCGGGCAGCGACGGCACCAAGGTTTCAGACCTGTACGAGGGTTCGCTCGGTGTCAGCACCGTCGACTTGTCGCAGGCATGGGCAAAAGGAACGTCGCGATTCGAGCTGACGTTCCCAGAAGTCGGAACCTGTACGGCCGAAGCAACGCTGAATATGCGCAGCGACCGGGAGTGGTTTTACGTGGATATCGCTCTGCGTGCCGAACAGAACGGCGAATTGGTGAGCGAACGACGCTGGACCGAGCGCTTCGGGCGCTAGTGCCCCTAGCCATCGCAGCGATTCTCTGTCACACTTTCTTTGTGAACCCTGTTCTCACGCAACGGTTGGTCACATTCAGCACGTACTTCTTCGGATTCCTGATCTTCGATCGTCTGAGTTTCTTCGGCGAGCCGCCATCGGTGATGGAGTCGTTCGTGATGGCGTTGGTGCTCGGCCTCGCCGTGTCGTTGCTCTCGCCATTGCTAGCGAGGTGGCTCGAGCGACGAGCGAGTGGCGGCGGTTCAGGTGCCGCTAGAGGCCTTAACCGAAGCGGCAACGAACGAGACCGCATGGCACGCGACGCGGTGAACACCGACCTCGGGCTCTAACTCCAGATCGACCCCCCGGCAACTGTCGCCAAACCCGAGTCGGTCGGCTTCGCCGGAAGCGACCACCGGGCACCGCGGATGGAAGCGACAACCACTTGGGATCCGCGACGGATCGGGTGTCTCGCCGGTGAGTATCTGCTGTTCCATACCCTCGACTTCCGGAACCACGCTGAGCAATGCCTTCGTGTATGGGTGCTGCGGGGCGCGCAACACTTCCTCCGTCGGCCCGACCTCGACAATGCGGCCGAGATACATCACTGCCACGCGATCCGCGATATTCCATGCCAATCCAAGGTCGTGCGTAACCGCAATGATCGACACTCCCTGCGAATCAACGAAAGACCGCATCAGCGCCAGAATCTCGCCGCGGATCGACGCATCGAGACTCGCTACCGGTTCGTCGGCCAACAGCAGTGCCGGCTGCAATGCCATCGCGGCGGCTATCAGCACGCGTTGGCGTTGGCCGCCTGACAGTTCGTGTGGAAATCGGCGCAGATAGCGCTGGGGTGGCCGCAACCCCGCGCTGCTGAGCGCTGCCGCCACGAGCGTTGGCTCGTCACCTTTCACCTTGTGGATGCGGAGGCCCTCGGCCACCGCCTCGTAGATCGAGTGACGCGGATTCAGCGCGCCAGACGGATCTTGGAAGATCATTTGAACCCGCCGTCGCAACGCCCGCAACCCGCGACCGCCACGAACCGAATCGCCGAGAACTGAAATCGATCCGTGGGAAAGTGGTTCCAATCCGATGATCGATCGAATCAACGTGGTCTTTCCACAACCGGATTCGCCAACGAGCGCGACAACCTCGCCGCGACCTACCTGCAACGACACCGTGTCGACCGCGTGCACACGGCCACCCCCGAACTGCACCCGCACATTGGTTAGCTCGACGACAGGTTCAGACACATGTCGTTCAGAATGGCGGTGTTCAGACACGAGTGCTTCCCACATGAACACACGCGGCGCGGCGACCAACCGAGGCGTCGCGCAACGCGACATCCAAGGTGGCGCACTCCGCAGTGGCGACATCGCAACGAACGTGGAACGGGCAACCCGTCGGCAGCGCTGACGGATCGGGTGGATCGCCAGCAAGTCCTCGCGGGTTCATCCGCGACGCCGGGTCACCGATCGATGGGAACGAAGCGGCCAACGCGCGTGTATACGGATGCTCGGGACTCGCGAACACGACTTCGCTCGGGCCTTCCTCAATGATGCGGCCGGCATACATCACGGCCAACTGCTTGCACGTATGGGTCAGCACCGACAGATCGTGGGTGATGAACAGCAGCGAAAGCCCCTGATCGCGCTGCAGTTCCTCCAGCAAGGCCAACACCTGTGCCTGCACCATGACATCGAGCGCTGTCGTTGGTTCGTCGGCGATGAGCAGGTTTGGTTCGCAGGCCAGCGCCAACGCAATCAGCACGCGCTGCCGCTGCCCGCCGGAAAGTTGATGTGGGTAGTGCTGACCACGCGCCGCCGGTATGCCAACACGTTCCAGCAACTCGCCGACTCGTGCGTCGGTACGTTGTGCGCTAGCGCCGCGCTCTGCATGAATTTGAATCGCTTCCGCGATCTGTTGGCCGACACGACGCACGGGATTCAACGAGTGCAATGCGCCCTGGAACACGATCGCGGCGCTCGTCCAGCGAACAGCACGCAGCCGACCGGGCTTCATCGCATACACGTCCTCGCCGTCCAGCAATACCTCACCGGTGACCGTCGCGCCCTTCGGCAGCAGACGCAGTACGGCTGCGGCAACGGTGCTCTTACCGCAGCCAGATTCGCCTGCCAGGCCAACCGTGTCGCCGCGCTCCAACGTCAGGTTGATGCCCCGGACCGCGGGGACGTCGCCGCCACTGGTGCGATAGGTGACGTGTAAGTCGCGCAGCTCGAGCACGCTCATCGCGCACGCAACCGCGGGTCGAGCACTTCTTCCAGCGCGCGCCCGAAGATCGTGAACGTGAGCACGACGATCATGATCGCAATGCCGGGTGGAAGGTAATACCACCAGTGACCGGCGGTCACTGCGCTCGACTGTTGCGCCTGATCGAGCATCCCGCCCCACGAAATGGAGGTCGAGTCACCGAGGCCAAGAAACGACAACGTCGTCTCAGTGAGGATGCTGATCGGCACCGCCAACGTGGCGCTCGCAAGGATCAGCGGCGTGACGTTGGGAAGGATGTGGCGGCCGACGACGTGAAGTCGCCCGGCCCCCAGCGATCTTGCGCGATCGACGTAGAGACGTTGTCGAATGGAGAGCACCTGCGATCGAACGAGTCGCGCCGCACTTGGCCACGAGGTAATACCGATCACCAACACGACCGTCCACAGGCTGCGCTCGAGCACCGACGCCAGAACGATCGCTGTCGGTAGGAACGGAATCACCAGGAACCAGTCCGTGATGCGCATCAGCAGCCCATCGATCCAACCACCGAAGAATCCGGCAGCGAGCCCAACCAGTACGCCGATGACAATGGTCAGCACCGTCGCAACGAGTCCGACGAAGAGGCTGACGCGTGCGCCCCAAATCAACTGCAGCGCGACGCTACGCCCGTACCGATCTGTCCCCAACAGATAGTCCCCGTTCGGCGACTGATTGGTGGGGTTGTCGCCGGTATTGATTGCGTTGAAGTCGGCCCGGTCGCTGATCCATGGCGTCACGATCGCCAACACGATGAAACCAACGAGTACCACGACCGCCACTACCGCGAGGCGATCGCGACGAATGCGACGCGCGATCTCTGCTGTCGACGCGCGTCGGCGCGACCAGCGGATGCTCCACGGAGACGCCAGTGACTCGGTTTCCACCTCAACGTTCATCTGCCGGCAACACGGGGATCGAGTTTGCCGTACAACAGGTCGGCAACGAGGTTGGCGAGGATCACACCGGCGCTGATCAGCAGAAAGAGCCCTTGCAGCATTGGCAGGTCGGGGCCACGCACCGCCAGATACGTCGCCTGTCCGATGCCTGGCCACGAGAAGATCGACTCGACTGCGATCGCGCCACCGAAGATGAACCCAAAGTTGATTGCAGAAAGGCTGACGACCGGCAGCCGAGCATTGGGTACCGCGTGACGTCGGCGAACTTCGTCGTCGCGCATGCCCTTGGCGCGCGCTAGTTGTAGGTAGTCCTCATTGAGAGTTTCGATCATCGCCGAGCGCGCAACGATCATGTACTCGCCGACGTACGCGAGGCCGAGCACGATCGCTGGCAACATCATGTGGTGCAACTGATCTATCCATTGGCTGAGCCCGGTGGCATTGCTGCCGGGGTCTTCCAGGCCGCCAACCGGGAACCAGCCGAGCTTGGCGGAGAACAGTCCGAGGAACACCATGCCGATCCAGAACTCGGGCATCGAATAGGTGAGCATCGACATCGAGGTCGCAGTGGTATCGAATGTGCTCCCTCGACGCCAGCCGGCCCGGTAGCCGAGCGTGATGCCGATCATCGCCAAGATTGTGCTGCTGCCGACCAACAACACGGTCGGCCACAACGTCTCGCCGATGACGGTCGCAACCGGGCGAAAGCCTTTGAGTGAGTAGCCAAGGTCGCCATGGAGCAGTTGGCGTACGTAGGCGACAAACTGATCCCACTTAGATCCGTCGAGGTTGAACTTCTGACGTAGTTCGGCGAGCTTCTCGGGCTTCAGATTGCGGCCGCGAAACATGGAGTTGACCGGATCGCGATTGACGATGCGAAAGAGGAAGAAGTTGAACACCACGACGAACGCGAGCGTGCTGACAGCTCCAATGCATTTTCGAATGACGAATCCCGCGCGCACGTGCGGTGCTCACTCCTTGTCGTCGCGCCGCGACCTCGAACGCATGACGGCAAAGCCAGCGGCCCCGACGACAGCTACCCCACCAACGATGAGCAGGATCATCGTCGTCGAGGACGAGTCGTCCTTGTCCCCCGCCCCGCCCGAAATCAGTCGCAGGTTGTAATAGGTCGGCGACGAGTTGCTGAACAGCACCGGACCGGTGCCAGCTGGCTGCCGTGTCCAGCCTTCGAACCGATCCGTGCGGTAGGCCTGCGTTTCGGCGTCGTGATAGAGCACGACGTACGTCGACTCGTCGTGGAACAGCGTGATCATCTCATGAACAATTTCCACGCGACGCGCATGATCGAGTTCCTGGTTCTGTTCCGAGTAGAGCGCGTCGTACTCCGCGCTGCACCAGTTGGCGTCGTTGTACAGCGGGCTCGCCACATCGGTCGTGACCTGAGCGCACGTGAAGTAGCTGAGCAACGAGTCTGGGTCGACAAACGGCGTCCATCCCCACACGAAGATGTCGTATTCGCCTGAGGCAACGACGTCCGTTAGCTGAGTGTCGTCGAACACGGAGACTTCCGTAGCAATGCCGACTTCGGCAAGCCAACCCGTGACCAACTCGCGAATGCCAGCGGCCTGTGTGCTCTCCGAGCGTTCGGCGTAGCGGAACGTCAGCGACTGGCTGCCGTCTGGCATTTCGCGAACGCCGTCACCGTCGGTGTCGAGGTAGCCGCCGTTGTCCAACAACTCGTTCGCCTTCGCAGGGTCGTAGCCCAACTGTTGGTCGGCAGGAATCTCGGGATTCCATTCCAGGTTCGGGGAGGTGCCGAGTGTGTCGCGCTGCGTACCAATGCCAAGCGCAACACGCTCGAAGAGCTCTTCCCGATTGATCGCACGCGCCACTGCGTGACGCACGTCGATGTCAAGCAGCGCCGGGTGGCCATCGCCGATCTCGCCGGCCATACCGTTCATCGCCAATTCCGTGAAACCGCCCTGCTCGCCAGCGACCGTGACGATGCCGTCTGTGCCGGCCATGTCGACGAACAACTCGGCTGGCACGTTGTGCGCTGCATCAATTTCGCCGTTCTCGAGTGCAGCCGCCATCGCGCCGCCATTGGTGTACAGGCGGAAGACGACCTGATCGATGGCAGCTTCACCCTGCCAGTAGTTCGGGTTGGCGACCATCGTCCACTCTTGACCGGGCTTCCACTCCTTCAATGTGAATGGACCGGAGCCGACACCGTCGAGGGCTTCGTAGGTAGTCACATCGTCGGCAGCCGGCTCTTCCCAAATGTGCTTGGGAACGATGTAGACGTCCATCGTCGGCAGTTTCGGGTCGGGGACGGAAGATGTGATCTCGACAGTTCTGTCGTCGATCGCGGTCGCCGTCAGGTTGGCGGTGACAGCCGAGTGGTTCAGCCAGACCTGATCGCGCGACGTGTTGATCGTCCACGCAACATCTTCAGCGGTCAGCGGCGTGTCGTCGCTCCACTTCAGCCCTTCGCGAAGGATGTACGTGTACGTCAGACCATCCTCGCTGCCGGTCCACGATTCCGCGAGCCCGGGGATGGTTGCGAAGTCGTCGGCCGCTTTGTCGGTGAGCGTTGCGTATTGGAGGTTCCACAACTCGTAGCTGGACACGAGGTAACCGGCGGTGACGTTCGGTGAATCGAGATCTTGTTGCAAGCCAACGGTCAGCGTCACTGTCGACTCGGGCGCCGTAGCACCAGTCGTCGCAACCTGTGTTGATGCGACCGTCAGCGCACTGGCGACAACCGCCATTGCAATACCCCTCGACCGACGCTGCATTGTGTCCCCTCCCTAGTCGGGCGCATTCCTGCACCACCGTTCAGACAATGTTGGCACATCTCAATGCCGATCCGCTACGGCATCAAGTACCAGTCGAGAAAACGTTCCATCCGGCGGTAAAAGTGCAGAAAGGTCTCAGGCCGCAAGAGGCCATGCCCCTCAGTTGGGTACGTGATGTATTCGAACTGCTTGCCCTCACGCCGTAGCGCCTCGACGAGTTCCTTCGACTGGTTTGGGTGGACACGCTCGTCGAGTTCGCCGTGTGCGATCAATATCGGCACGTTGAGGTGCTCGATGCGGTGAATCGGCGAGCCAGCTGCGTATTCCGCACGAGCAAGCCGCGGATGCCCCATCATGCGCTCGAGATCGAGTCGACCGACGAGGTCGCCTTGCGCCCACGACGTGAGGATGTCGCAGTCGCCGTACTTCGTGACCGCGCACTTGAACCGATCGCCGGGGTCGTCGACCACTGAGTGCAGCGCCATGTAACTGCCGTAGCTCGCGCCAAAGATTGCAACCCGGGTCGGGTCGATCCAATCCAACGTGGCGAGGTGGTCGTATGCCGCGAGGCAATCGTGAGTGTCGGCCACGCCCCACACGCCGTGATTGGCGCGTTCGAACTCAAGGCCGTAGGAGGTACTCCCCCGGAAGTTGATGGCAAACCACGCGTAGCCCTTGTCGATGAAATACTGCGCAACGCCATCCCACTCGTCACCGGTTACAGATGTCGGCCCGCCATGGGGATACACGACGGCGGGGCACCGGCGATCGGTTGCCGCACCCACTGGTCGGTACAGCCAGCCGTGTACCGCCAATCCGTCGAGCGATATGTAAGTGATGTGCTCGGGGACAATGTGCGGGGCAGCAACGACTTGCGCGGGTGCCGGAGCAAAGAGTTCGCGGACGGGGCCATCGCTGCCGAGGATGCGCAAGCAGGGCGCAGTGTCAAAGGATTCGTATACCGCGGCTACCGCGCCGTGGGGAAGTAGACGTGGCGACGACCATGTGCCGCCCTCTGCGAGCACTGTGACGGCACCCGACTCGACGTCGACACGCACAAGGTCGGTGACGCCGTGGCCGCAACGTGTAGCGATCAGCGACGTGCCATCGGGGGCGAAGGCGAGATCGGCGAAGTCGGCCTCGTCGGTCGTGAGTTGACGTGGGGCGCCACCATCGGCGACGCCAACCAGAAAGATTTCGTACCAACCAGGCCACTCACACGCGAATGCAATCTGCGACCCGTCTGGTGACCAGGCAGGGCTACGCAGTGCAAAACCTGGATTGTGAACGAGCGACCGTGTCGTAGAGGTCGAAATGTCTGCGATATGCAGGCTGACGCAATGGAGATCGTCGTGGTGGAACACGGTGTAGGCGATCTGTGCGCGATCAGGCGACACCACCGACGCGACGTAGTCGGCGCCCGCGAGCGCCAGCGGCCGTGGCCACGGTTCGGCAATGTCGACGATGCAGAGAACCGTGCGTTCTTCGCGCTCGACACCGATGATCAGCCGGGCATCATCGGTCCACACCGGCCCGGAACCGGCGCAGACTTTTGTCGGCACGCCGCCAGTCGCCGACACAACACACACGGTGCCCGCCTGTACAAACGCGAGGCGAGTGCCGTCGGGCGACCACACCGCGTTGCCGTCGTCCCAGTATGCGGCCAACGGGCGACCGGTCGTGATCCGGCAAGGCGGTCCGCCAATGACGGGAACCGTCCACACATCGGAGGTATCGCGATCGAGAATGAACGCCAGCGTCGTGCCATCTGGCGAGAGCTCGATCTGGCGCGGTCGCTCGGTCGCGGCGACCGCCTCCAGTCGCCAGTTCGGCGGTGGCTTGCTGTCGGGCCGTCCCGGGTTTGAGATACCGCCCGATTCGTCAGTGCCTACCCACCATTCACGCATATCGCTCCTCGAATCCATGTAGTACCTCGCACACCAAAGTGGTGAACTTTCCAAGGTCGTAGCCGCCCTCTTGCACGAACACCGTCGGCAAGTTCAGGTCGCCGAGCAATTTCCCTGCTTCATGGAAACCAGCTGCCGTGATTTCCAAGGGACTGTTCGGATCATCGACCGCAGCATCGACACCCAGCGAAACGACCAACGCGTCGCTGCCATGGGAGCGCACCGCAGCACCGATTCTTGCCAGCGCCGTCAACCACTGGTCGTCGCCGGTTCCGGCGGCCATCGGCACGTTCAGCGTGGCGCCTGCGCCGGCACCCTCCCCCACTTCATCGGCGTACCCCACGAAGTGCGGATACCAGCCAGCACCCGGATCGACGTGCACACTCGCGTACAGCACATCGCCACGATCCCAGAAGATCTCTTGCGTGCCGTTGCCCTGATGCGCATCGATGTCGACAATCGCGACTCGCGAGACACCTCGCACGCGCAACTGCTGCGCAGCCGCGGCCGCATTGTTGAAATAGCACGCTCCGCCGAAGTACGCGGGACCTGCATGATGCCCGGGCGGCCGAACCGCGGCATACGCAGCGGGAACGCCTGCTGCCACTAACTCGGCGGCGTGGACCGCAGCGTGCACCGCCGCGCAAGCAGCATCGAACGTACCTTCGCCAAGCAATGTCAGCGTGTCGGTTGCGTACAAACCAATCTCGGCGCGGATTGTTGTTGGCGGACGATCGCGGCGGGCGCGCGCGGTGAAGCCAGTCGAAGCGAACACGTATGGCACCACCAGCGGCTGACCGGGATCTTGCGCATGGCCAGCGGCGACCCATTCCGGGTATGCCCGCCGCATGCAATCCACGAATCGTTCGTCGTGAACGGCAAGCACAGGCGCTAATCCCAAATCCGGTGCATCGACTATCGGAGAGCCAGCTGCCGCGAGTTGCGAACGCAGTGCGTCGCCGCGTTCGGGTTCTTCGTCGCCAGCGAGGTGCACGCCAAGCCAGTAGCCGCCATTAGTTGCATGGCCGCGATGGCGTTCGGTCCATACCGTCGGCATGACGATCTGCTGGCCACTCATCCCAGCGACTCTAGATTGCCCACTATGACTTCCTCGTCCCTGCCTCCGCTGGCTCGACAGCGCGCTCGCGAACTCGGCCTTGTATTCGGCACGCTTCCGACCGGTACCAACAACGCGATCACCGATGTACCTGGCGTACGTGTTGGACATGTGACGGTGTGGCACGGCGTAGGCGACGAACCGATCGCACGCACGGGAGTTACAGCGATTGTCCTCGATGACACCGCCGCGCTGTTCGCGCGGCCGATGGCAGCCGCGCCCGCAGTGTTGAACGGTGCCGGTGAGCTGACCGGCTCGATCACGATGACGGAGTGGGGCACGATCGAAACGCCGATCATGCTCACTGCCACATCCTCTGTCGGTCGTGTCTGCGATGGAGTAGTCGACGAGCTCTATGCCGCGGGAGCCGACGAGGTCGTGGTTCCCGTGGTCGGAGAATGCGACGACTCGCACCTCGACGAGTTTCGACATCGCTGGGTGACAGCAGCGCATGCACGGGAGGCAATCGCGATAGCAAAGTCGGGTCCTGTCGCCGAGGGGGCTATTGGAGCTGGTTCCGGAATGGTCACCATGGGATTCAAGGCTGGCATCGGCACCGCATCGCGTCAGATCCCGGACCTCGGAACGGTCGGAGTGTTGTTGCTGTGCAACTTTGGCAGTCGATCTGACCTTCGTATCGGCGGCGTTCATATCGGCCCACAATTGGTCGAACCGCCACCAGAAGGTGCGATAGCTCCCGGCGGAAGTTGCATCGGAATCGTCTGCACTGACATTCCGCTCGACGCTCGGCAATTACGACGTGTTGCCACGCGCGTCTCGTTGGGGCTCGCGCGTTGTGGCGCCGTCGCCCATCACGGCAGCGGCGACATTTTCTGCGCGGTCAGCACTTCCAACCGCGTGCCGCGACGGGCGAAGGGTCTGACGACTGTCGACCTGCTCGGCGATGGTTCCATCGATGCTGTCTTCTCGGCCGTTGTGGATGCGACGGAAGAAGCAGTGTGTAATGCCCTCTTCGTCGCCGACACAGTCGCTGGCGTCGATGGCACTGTGATTCCCGGACTGCCGGTCGAACGAGTGATGCAGCTACTACAACAGCGCGGCCCGTGACTCAGCGGCGCGGACGTCGACCGCGCTTGGATCGTGCAGGTGGTGTAGGTCGTTCAGATCGCTCAGGTCGGTTGGTCCCCTTTACCGGTGTGTTACCGCGGCGCTTGGCCACTTCGGCAGCGAGGCCGCGCCGCGCGCGTGCCGTCAGCGAGAGTGGTACTGGCTTACCGGCACGCACGGCACGCGATCCGATCAGATAGGTCGCGGCGGCAAAGGCTCCAATCAGGCCAACGACGAGAAAACCAATCTCGCCCGGCAGCGTGAAGAACACCGATGGCAGGCACCCGAGCACCCATGCCAACTGAAACCGAGTCTCGAACCTCGCGAATGCCCGTCCCTGGTTCGCATCCGGCGCATCGCGCTGCACGATGGCGTCGAACGCCAACCGACTGATCGCCGAGCTGAAGTTGACGACGAAGGCGAGCAGAATCGCTGTAATGAGCCCGCCGGTTGTCGCCGCAAAGACACCAGCGCAGGCGATGACACCGAGAGCAATCGTCAACATCACCTCTTCGCGAATCGATCGCCGCAACGCAGGCGCGATGAGGTTGCCCAGCATCGAACCAAGGGTCGATGCACCGGCTGCTAAGCCGAATTGCACTAGCCCGTATTCCTCGCGCAGCCAGAAGAACAGGTGAAAGGTGAGGAAGCCGATCGTCGCGCGAATCAGCGCCATAGCGCCGGTTGCAAGGACGATGCCAGCCGAACGTAACTCGAGGCGTTCTTCCCGGCGCGGTGGTGCGGACGCCACCACATCGCGAGGCAGGCGATGCGCGGCGGCGGTAGCCGCAAGGAAAATTAGGGCACCAAGAAACAGCGCTGCTGCCGCGCTCAGTTTGCCGATTCCGACCAAGGGACCGATCGCGAGAGCCCCGACGACCCCCGAAATGAGACTCAACTTCGAGTTTGCCTCGACCAGTTCCGCGTCGCTCCGCACCACGGTCGGCACGAGTGCGGACTTCGACACCGCGTATGTCTTTTGCATCACCATCGCGCCGAAGATCAATGGATACAGCAGAACGTCGTCAACGTGAAACGCCATCATCGTGTAGATCAAGGCCCGCACAACCGATGTGATCTGCATGACCATCCGGCGGCCACCGGGAATGCGGTCGACCGTCGGCCCGATCGCTGGCGCAACAACTGCGAACGGGGCAACTGAAACCAACAGGTAGAGCAGCACGCGATCACGCTGTGCATCGGGGCTGAGGCTGAACAGAACGGACCCCGCCAGTGCGCCGTACATCGCGGCATCGCCCATCGCCATCAGCGCGTGCGTGCGGGCGAGGCGTCGGAATGGCGACTGTGATTGCACGGGTTGATAGCCGGGCCGACGACCGTCGCGGTACACCACGTCGGCCCGCACTCGCTCTCTGCTCACAGTCGCATCGTAGGTGGCACCGGTGACACGAGAGCGAAGATCAGGGCCGCGAGCGCTCGTATTTGTAGCCCAACCCACGAATGGTGGTGATGCGGGTTGGATTGGCTGGATCGAGCTCGACCTTGCTGCGAAGTCTCTTGACGTGGACATCGAGGGTCTTGGTGTCGCCGACGTAGTCCGCGCCCCACACACGATCGATCAGCAGATCGCGCGACAGCACACGACCAGCGTTGGCGAGCAGCATGTGCAGCAACTCGAACTCCTTCAACGGCAGCGCAACCTCGACATTGTCGATCATCACCCGATGCTCGTCGGAGTCCAAGCTGACATCTCCAACTGTCAAGGCTCCGGCTGATTCATCCGCGGCCGTAGTGATCGCAACTCCGCGTCGCCGCATCACTGCGTGCATGCGAGCGACTAACTCACGCATGCGGTATGGCTTGGTGACATAGTCGTCGGCACCCACTTCCAAGCCGACCACGGTGTCGATCTCGGCGCCCTTGGCGGTCACCATGATGATCGGTACCTGGCTGCGCTTGCGTAGCTGCCGACACACGTCGAGCCCGCTGACTTTAGGCAGCATGACGTCGAGTAACACCACGTCGGGTTGCACACTGTCGAATCGAGCAAGCGCTTCGGCGCCATCGGTCGCAACCACCACACGAAAGCCCTCGCGCGCAAGGCCGACCATCAGCGCCTCGACATAGCTCGATTCGTCCTCCACGATGAGAACGGTATGCGCCTCTTGGGTTGCCATTGCGTCAGCTCCGATTCATTCGACTACCAGCGGTCAGAGGAATACGAAGCGTGAAGGTCGAGCCTTCACCTTCGCGAGACACAACACGTACGTCGCCGCCGTGGTTGGTCGCCACATGGCGCACGATGGCGAGGCCAAGTCCTGTGCCACCGGTCTCGCGGCTGCGCGCCCGATCGACGCGATAAAAGCGTTCGAAGATGCGATCGACGTCGCGTGCAGGAATACCTATTCCGGAATCGGCAACCTCGATCTCGACCGAATCGTCGACGATCGCGCCGGTGATCCTCACCTTGCCACCGACATCGCTGTACTTCACCGCATTGTCGATCAGATTGCTGACAGCTGAAACCAACTGCAAGCCATCTGCTACGAATGAGCCGGTGTGGGCGGCGCCAATGCACAGCTGTACACCCACCGTCTCGGCGCGCAGCCGATGTCGCCCAACCGCCTCACCAAGCACGTTTCCCAACTCGACTTCCTCGCGGACACCGCGACCATCGAGTTCGATGCGCGACAACTCGAGAAGGTCGTCAATCGTGCTCGATGCGCGGTGCGCTTCCTCCATCATCTTCGCCACCAAATGCCGATTGATTTCCAGATCGTCGCTGTCGGCGAGCGCTTCCGCGAGCACGGCGAGCGCGCCGACGGGTGTCTTTAGTTCGTGACTGATGTTCGACACGAAGTCGGTACGAACAGCGTCGACGCGCACGCGATCGGTGAGGTCGTCGATGACCGCGAGTGCTCCCCCACCGGTCAGCGGAACACTGCGCACCAGCAGTACCTGTTGCGGGGGACCGAACAGCGTGAGCTTCTGTTCAGCGGTCTCGCCGTGACGGGCACCAGCTAGTAGTCGTTCAACCGCTTCTTCCAACAGCACGTCGCCGTGACCGCCAACTGTTGCAGCACCATTGCGCAGCAGCACCGATCCGTCCGCCGCGACCAGCACGAGGCCTGCCGGCACCGCCTCGAGCCCAGTGCGCAGAAGTGCGGCTTGCTCCTCAATGCTCTTTCGTGCAGACACTTCTTTGGCAAGCTCTCGGCGAAGGCGTTCAATCTCGCCTTTGCCAAACAACGTCACGATCCTCCGGATGCCGGTGCCGCTGAGTCGCCGTCGTCCGCCAAATGCATGTCGTCCAATTCGATCTTCGGTCGCGGCGCCTTCTTGTGGTCCGGCACCCAGCCCGTGATAACGAAGCGCACACGCTCGGCGATGTTGACGGCATGATCGCCGATGCGCTCGTAAAAACGGGCAACAACTGCCAGTTGCACGGCCACCTGCAGATCGATTCGCCCAGCCGCGTGACTCTCGAAGATTGCCTGAATGAACTGCTTGTGCAGCGCATCGAGGTACGCATCCATGTCGTCGAGCGCTGCCGCCATCGCATCGTCGTTCTCGACGAAGGCTTCGATGGTCGCCGTGTACAACTGTTGCGCCTGCTCGCTCATGCGACTGATGATGCCGCGCAGCTTCGGGTCGAGTTCGTGGCCATATATGCGGCGAGCGGCCTTGCAAATGTTGGCGATGAGGTCGGCGCTGCGCTCGACCTCGGCGATCATCTTCATCAACGCCACGACCTGGCGTAGTTCCGTGGCAACCGGGGCTTGCAGCGCGAGAATGCGCAAGCACTGTTCTTCCAGGTCTACACAGCGTTGGTCGATCGCCGCATCGCCCTGGATGATGTACTCCGCTCCTTCAAGGTCACCGTCGAGCAACACCGCGGTCGCACGGGGAACGAGTTCGACGACTAACGCGGCAAGCCGCGCAAGTTCGGAACGAGCCTGTTCAAGATCGCTGTGGTAGGACTTCCGCAACTCTTCCATCAGCCGAACCTCCCAGAAACGTATGCCTCTGTGCGTTCATCCCCGGGCTTGGAGAACATGGTCGCCGTCGGCGCGAACTCGACGAGCACACCAGTGCGACGATCGCTCTCCGTGTTCACTTCCGTCGTGAAGAACGCCGTGTGGTCGCTCACGCGGGCAGCCTGCTGCATGTTGTGCGTGACAATGATGATTGTGTACTCGCTCTTGATCTCCTGCATCAGGTCTTCAATACGAGCAGTGGCGATGGGGTCGAGAGACGAGCACGGCTCGTCCATCAGCAGGACTTCCGGCTCCACCGCGATCGCGCGTGCGATGCAGAGTCGCTGCTGCTGACCGCCGGAGAGGCTGAGCCCACTGGCCTTCACACGATCCTTGACTTCGTCCCAAAGTGCCGCACCACGTAGCGACTTCTCGACCGCATCATCAAGTTCGCTCTTGCGCTTCACGCCGGCAAGCCGGGGACCGTAGGCGACGTTGTCGTAGATGCTCTTCGGGAAGGGATTCGGCTTCTGGAATACCATTCCGATACGGCGCCGAACTTCGACGGCGCTCACCTGCGGGTCGTAGAGATCGACACCGTGAAAGCGAACCTCGCCCTCGACGCGCGCAGTGGGGATGAGGTCGTTCATTCTGTTGAAACAGCGCAGCACTGTCGACTTGCCACAGCCTGATGGACCAATGAACGCAGTGATCTCATTGCGCAGGATCGAGAGACTGACCTCGCGAACGGCGCGAAAAGCGCCGTAGTAAACAGCGAGATCCTTCGTCGAAAAAACAGCTGCTTCACTCACCGCGCTTGGCTCGGTTGACGCTTCTGTCGTGACTTCCACTTTGCTCATGATATCTAGAGCCCCGTTCACCCTTGCCGCCTCTTCTCGAACCGGTTGCGCAGCAGGATTGCTGCACCGTTTAACAACAGCACCATTGCCAGCAACACCACGATCGCCGCGGCGTTGAGATCTTCGAACGTGAGGCCAGTGATCTTTCCGGGCTTATTGACTTCATTCGCCCATCCGTAGATGACGATCGGCATCGCGGTGAACTTGCCCTGCAGCTGATCGATCATGCTCTCGCCGGGCAAGCTGGCAAGCCGACCGGTGATTGCGCCGATCAACAACAGCGGCGCGGCTTCGCCGAGAGCGCGCGCGACGGCAAGCATCGTGCCGGTGAGAATGCCAGGGGCGGCATACGGCAACACGTGATCGCGAGTGACTTCCCATTGCGTGGCTCCGACTCCGAAACCCGCCTCGCGTAGCCCTGATGGAACCGCGCGCACGGCTTCAGCGGTCGTGATGATGATGATCGGCAGCACGAGAATCGCAAGCGTGATACCGGCGGCGATGACGCTACGACCTCCAGTGAGCCAGCTCAGGCCTTTGACGAACACGACCAAACCGAGAATTCCATAGACCACACTGGGCACGCCCGCCAAGTTGCGGATGTTCAATTCGATGAAGCGGGTCAGCCGGTTCGACTTGGCGTACTCCTCTAGATACACACCGGCGAAGATGCCGATCGGGAATGCCAGCACAACGACGAAGCCGGCGATCATCAGCGATCCCCAGATTCCTTGGCTGACACCAGCCTTGTCGGGGCTCGACGCGAGGTCGTTGGTCAGAAAGCCAGTGCTGCGCTTTTCGAACACGGGAATCGCGCTCGCGATCACGTCCCACATCAGCACGGTCAGGACGAGGAGCGCGGAGAGAAGGCACAGCAGCAAGGCGCCGGCAAAGATATAGCCGCGCACATCGCGCTTCGACTCGGTCAGCGCAGCGCGCACCGAGGTAGTTGTCGAGGTAGTTATTGCAGCGGTGATGGCCATGGTTTCCTCGAGGGCGCCTTAGTACGCATTCCGAAACTTGCGGACGACACGACCAGCAACAATGTTGAGTGCCAAGGTCATAAGGAACAACAGCGCCCCGACGAAGAACAGGCTCTGAAAGGCAAGACTGCTGCCCGTGACCTGATCGCTGCCGACCGCGAGCTGCGCCATCGCCGAGGTCATCGGCAGACCAGGATCACGCGGGTCGATTGTTCGTGGCGACTGGCCGAGTCGGCCGGAAGCGAGCGCGGCAATCATTGTTTCGCCGATCGCGCGTGAGATCGAAATCAACAGCGCGGCGATGATGCCCGAGACGGCTGCAGGCAGCACGACCTTGATGACCGTCGTGCTCTTGCGCGCGCCTAAGCCGGTGCTGGCTTCACGAAGCGAGGACGGCACAGAACGAAGCGCGTCCTCCGAGACCGACGCCATCAGTGGGGTAACCAAAACACCGATCGCGACGCCGGTGACCAGCAAGCTGGTGTTCTGAGTCGTGTCGAACAGTGGCTTGATGAGATCTGGGCCGAGTACTCGTAACGCGAAGAACCCGAAGACAACGCTTGGTATGCCAGCGAGCACTTCCAGGATTGGCTTCAGGATGCGTCGCGCGCGGGGCGACGCATATTCACTGAGGTAGACGGCGGCACCAAGCCCTAGCGGTGCGGCGACGACGATCGAGACCATCGAGACGATCAGCGTGCCATACACGATCGTCGGAATGTCGAAGCGGCTGTTACGGGGATACCAACCGGGAGCTTTGCCGCCATCGATCAGCGCACCAATGCCCGCCTCGTCGATCAGACCGGAGACAAATGTCCAGGCCTCGGTGAACAGCGTGTACACGATCAGCGCGCTGATCACGATCGACAACGCAGCTGCGACGAACAGCAAGGAACGCATATAGCGCTCCTTGCGCATTCGCCGAGGGTTGCCACGCAGATCGCTGACAAGAAGTGTTGCTGATGTGGAACTCATCGTGTGATCAAGATTCCCCTGCGATGGGACCGGGCGGACGGCCCGGTCCCATCATAGGTGGGGGGATTTCTCAGGCCGTTGCGTCGGCCCAGGTGGTGCGGCTGGCCTCAAGGCGCTCAGCCGGCAGGTCCACGTAGCCAGCTTCGGCCACTGATGCAATGCCCTCATCGCTGAGGTACAGGTCGACGAAGGCGCCAACCGCAGGATTGTCTGCGAGGGCGTTTGCACTGACGTAGATGAACAGCGAACGGCTCAGCGGGTAGCTGCCGTCAGCGATCGTCTCGGTGGTGGGTGCGACGCAACCATCACCCTTATCGATCTCGATCGCCTTCATGCGATCCTGCTCTGCTGCGTAGAACGCAAAGCCGACCCAGCCAAGGCTGCTGTCGCTGCCCTCGATGCCCTCAACGATGACGTTGTCGTTCGGGCTCTGGGTGTAGTCGTTGCGGGCAGACTTCGCATCGGCTTCACGTGACTTTGCAATCTTCGAGAGCGCGATCTCGATGAACGAGTCGTAGGTACCGCTCTCCGGGCCGGGACCCGTGATCACCAAGTCGGCATCGGGGAACGCCGCGGAGGTAGTACCAAGCTCGGTGGCCAATGCTTGCGCGTCGGTCCAGTTGCTGAAACCTTCTGCTTCGGGACCGATCAGCGCGTACAGCGCCGGGTAGTCCAAACAGGTGACTGCTTCGTTGGCGGGGCTGGTAGCAACAGTTAGTCCGTCAATGGCGACCTCAAGCTCGATGAACTCGATGCCGGCGTCGGCACATAGGGCTATTTCCTCGTCCTTGATCTTGCGCGAGGCGTCGGCCACGTCGGCTTCGCCGGCGCAGAACTTGGCGAAACCGTCGCCGGTGCCGGGGCCTTCAACCGTCACGGCCAATGCGCCGCCGGTATTTGCATCGGCGAGCTCGCCGACGAGTACCGAGATCGGCTCGACAGTGGATGAGCCGGTGACGAACACTTCGCCGCCGATAACTTCCTCAACCGTCGTGGTCGGGTCGTCGGCGCCTGCGGTGGTGGTGACCGCATTAGCGGCCGTGGTGGTGGCTTCTTCTCCGGCACCCTCATCGTCGCCGCATGCGGCGGCGATCAGCGAGAGGCCGACAATCGAGGCGAGTACGAGTCGCCCTGTGGACTTGTTCACGTGGTGTTCTCCTGTGAGTAGGGGTTAACGGACGGAACGTTACGAAAGCCAAGTAACACGACTCCCCCGCCCAGATGAACACAAGATGAACAGCTTCAGGCTTTTTGGACCTCACCAACCCAGCGGTGCATGCGCGCCTGTGCATCGCCGTCGTCGAACATGTCGGGACCATGGCGGTGCCACAAACCATCGGCGTCGAGTTCGTGACGCACGACATCGTCGGCCAGATTGAGAGTCATCACCTTGTCGAGCCACATCTGATGCTTGGGGTGTGTGACCGGTACCGCGACCTCGACGCGACCGCTGAGGTTTCGGCCCATCCAGTCGGCGCTGCCGAGTAGATACAGGGGACCGTCGGCTTCGCCATGCTCGAAGCGAACAACACGCGAATGCTCCAGATAGCGACCAAGAATGCTGCGTACGTAAATGTTCTCGCTCAGTCCCGGGACCTGCGGCCGCAGACAGCAGATGCCTCGGGTGATGAGGTCGATACGCACTCCTCCCTGGCTCGCTCGGTACAGCGCTTCGATCATTTCCTCGTCGGCCAACGAGTTCAATTTCGCCATGATTCGCCCCTCGCTACCGAAGGACATCTCGTGTTCGATCAGGTCGAGCAGTTGGTTGCGCATGTACCGCGGCGCGACGAGCAGAGACTGAAACCGAACCTCGCGGCTGTATCCGGTGAGGTGGTTGAACAACTCTGTGACGTCCGCGCCGACATCGGCATCGCACGTGAAAATCCCGACGTCCTCGTACAGGCGCGCCGTCTTGGAGTTGTAGTTGCCTGTGCCGATGTGGCAGTAGCGGCGAAGCCCATCGTGGTCCTGACGAACGACCAGCGTTGTTTTCGCGTGGATCTTGAGGCCGACTAGTCCGTACACAACGTGCACCCCTGCACGCTCTAGCGCTTTCGCCCAGCCAACGTTGGTTGCCTCGTCGAAGCGCGCCTTCAGCTCGACGAGCACGGCCACCTGCACCCCGCTCTCAGCGGCGCGCATCAGGCTGCGCGCGATTGGGCTGTCGCCACCCGCGCGATACAGCGTCATCTTGATGCTTCGCACCCGCGGGTCGTCGGCCGCCTGCGCGATGAAACTCTCGACGCTGCTGGCAAAGCTCTCGTACGGGTGATGCACCATCAGCGCCCGCTCGCGGATCACCGAAAAGATGCTGCGCTCCTGCGACTCCGCACGCTGAAGTCGGCCGGCGGTGACCGGCGGCCACGGCTTGTCCTTCAACTTCGGCAGATCGAGTGCGTGAAGTTGGAAAAGACAGGTGAGGTCGAGTGGATGGCGATGCACGGTCACGTCGGCCATTTCGAGGTCGAGTTCCATCACCAGCAGTTCCAGCATCTCGTCGCTGATTCCCTGCTGCACTTCCAGCCGTACTGCACGACCGAACCGGCGGCGGCGCAATTCCATCTCGACGGCGGCCAACAAGTCGTCGGCTTCTTCGTCTTCGAGGGTCAGGTCGGCGTTGCGGGTGACGCGGAACACTGCGTGTTCCTCGACCACCATGCCGACAAACAACGTGTGCATCTGTGCCGCGATGATTTGTTCGACGGGCACGAATCGATTGCCGTCGGGAAGGACAACCAACCGCGGGAACACGTTGGGCACCTTCACGCGCGCGAATCGCCGTTCGCCGGTCTCGGGGTCGCTGACCATCGCCGCGAGACTGAGCGCGAGGCCCGAGATATAAGGGAATGGATGAGCCGGGTCGACCGCCAGCGGTGTCAGCACTGGGAACATCAGCTGTTCGAACTTGTCGATGAGCAGCTGCTGATCGGCATGCGACAGCGACTTCCAGTCGACAATGTGCAGACCTTCGTCGCCCAACTGTTCCAGTAGACGATCGAGTACCAGTTCCTGCGCCACGACGAACCTGTCTGCAGCGGTGCCGACTTCTGTCAACTGTGCCTGCGGCGACAGGCCATCGGGCGCTGGCTCGACGACACCCGCAGCGACCTGATCCTTCAGCGCGGACACGCGTACTTGGAAGAACTCATCGAGGTTCGACGAGCAGATGGCGCAGAACTTCAACCGCTCAAGCAGCGGAATCCCGGGCTCGTCGGCGAGCTTGAGCACTCGACGATTGAACTCGAGCCAGCTGAGTTCACGGTTGAGCAGGCGCGTCGTCATGCTCCACCAGCAACCGACAAGATCAGCTTGCGGTCTCGGGAATACCGAGCACCCATTCGATGCTGATGCGCTCGCGCTCGGCGTCGCGCACAATGCGCTCGCGATTGCGGCGAAACTGCGGATCGTCGCGTGGCAATAGCACCAAGCGTGCCAACGCACGTGTGCGGAACTCTTCAATCACGGCACGGTCGCCATAATCGCCGTAAATCTCCCAGTGGGGCGACACCGGCCCGAGGTAGACGATGCGCGCGTGGGCTCTCGGCGGCTCGTTGACGATGTCGGTCATAATCACTCCTGGGGGCCTGGGCCGCCCCGCCAATGGGGGGACGACCCAGCCAGTGTACCGATCTGGCCCTGTACTCAGGCGGTGATCAACGCCCCGTCGATGCCTGCCAACGGGTTATCGCCGGGGAAGAACCCGCGGTCACCGGGGAAGACTTCCAGCGGGGACTGAGCGAGGGCGGCCATACGCAGAACCGCCGCATGCCGTGCCTCAACACCGCCAATCGTCATGATTGTTGAACGCAGTCCGGGTGTGGAGAGCTGTCCGCCGGCAAATGCGTAGGTTTGCGCTGCCGCCTCTTCCAATGCCAACGCCAACATGACGGCGTCGGTTTCCGTGGAAGCGGTCTCGAGTGCTGGCGCAACAAGTGCGTCGTACACGGCCTGGTTCATCTCCGTAATCGGCGCTGCCCCAGCACCCGTGATCACGCCGTTCAGCGCCTCGAGGTGCTGCTGGTGATGATCGGCGAACAACATCGCCGCCGCAAGCACCGCCGGAGTCGTGATCAGTTCGGCGGCAATGCCGTACGCGTCGATCGCCAACTTCTCGAGCGATGCGGCCGTCTTGGCGAGCACGAGATCCATGTTCGGCTCGCCAGCTATTGTCGTCGGCGAGTCCGTCCCCGCTTGCTTCGCGTCGTCGTCGCTGCCACATGCTGCCAGCAAAGTGACACCGAGAATGGATGCGCCGCCGATACGGAACAGATCGCGTCGGTTCGGCGAAGGCACTCCCAAAGCGGCGGCGCGCTCGTTCGTGGTGATGGTCTCGTCAGTAAACAGACGCTGCAGCGCCAGGCGCCACTGCGGCATAGCCGACGTGTTCAGTTGATCGACCGCGCGTAGTTCGCGGCGGATCTCGGTGCTGTTGAGGTCGTTCATGTTGCCGTTCATTTTGCCGTTCATGTTGCCGTTCATGTGATGGATGTCCTTTCGAGACGGGAATCGGTTAGGCCGCGAAGACGGCGGGGTCGAGGCCCTTGAGCGGGTCGCTGCCATCGCCAAGTGCGGCGGATTCGAATGCGCCGGTCGGGAAGACGTCGGTCACGTCCTTGCCAAGCGCGAGGCCGAGCACGACTTGGTGCTGGGCTTCGATCGGCAAGATGGTGGCTGTGGCCGCGGCGTAAGCCGGGTCGGTGAGCAGCGTGAGAGCTGCTGCGTAGGTGTAGGCCGCCTGGCCTTCGAGCACGAATGCGAATTCAAGTGCGCCCATCTCGTCGGTCAACGCCTGCAATGCTGGCGAGACAGCAGCAAGGAGCGCTGCGTTGGGCTCGCTGACAGCGTGCACTCCTGCTACCGCGCCGAACGCATCAGCGTGTTGCTGGTGGTGCGACAAGAACAGCTCTGCAACCGGCAGCGTGGCCGAAGTGAGCAACCCAGCAGCGGCGGTGTACGCGGCGACGGCGGCGAGCTCGATGCTCTGTGCGTAGCCGGCGATGGTTTGATCATCCAAAGCCCCAACCGATCGCCTGGCGATGTAGATATCGCGATGCAGATCTGCCGATTCGGTTTTGAACGTCTTCATGTTGTTGCGATGAAGATCGTCGACGTCGGCAGCAAGCCGACGAAGTTGCTTGGTAGTGATGTGCATGTGATGTCTCCTTTTGGTGGGTGAGAGGTGGCTGATGAGAACGACGCGTCACTCAACGACGACTGTTCCGCTCATGAATGGATGGAAGGCGCAGATGTACGTGAACGTGCCTGCGGTCGGAAACTCGATGGTGGACGACTTCGACGGGTCGATGGCGCCAGCATCAAAGTTGCCCGACGACGTCGCGGTGTGGGCCTGATCGTCGTTGTTGGTCCACGTGACCGAATCACCAACTGCGATTGTCACCGAGACGTCAATGAACTTGAAGCCAGCGATCGTGACAGCGGCGTCGGCACCAGAGCCGCTGGTCACCGAATCGTCAGTGACCGAGACGTCAGTTGCGGGCTTGGTGGCGTCGCTGCCACCGCCGTCGTCGGAGCTGCATGCGCTGGCGGCGAGGACGGGAACGAGAATCAACAGGGCAAGGGAGCGGTTCATGCCCGTGGTTCGGAGCCGCCGGAGATCTGGATGGGAACGCATAGGCGCAATCCAGTGCACGCTCAGCTCCGAACCTTTGCTATGACGGAGGCTATGGCGACCATGCGAAGGCTGCGGGCAGTGCCGAGCGCCGACGCGGCAGCCGTGAGCGATCCGTTCGCGAGCGATCTGATTCGTTGTGGTCGTGGCGATCAAGTGGCGTTCGCAGCGTTGTACGACCAGTTGGCGCCACACATCTACGGAATCGTGCTGCGAGTCGTCCGCGATCCTTCGCAGGCCGAGGAAGTGACCCAGGAGGTGTTCGTCGAACTGTGGCGCATTGCCCCCCGCTTCGACGGCCAGAAGGGAACGGTCAAAGCCTGGTCCTCGACGGTTGCCCATCGGCGAGCCGTCGACCGGGTTCGCTCCGAGCAATCGGCTCGCGATCGCACCGACAAAGAGTCTCAGAAGCGGATCACTGAAACCGACGTCGTGGCCGAAGCAGTTGAAACCACGTTCGATCAGGCGCGTGTTCGCCGAGCGCTCGCCCAGCTCACGCCCGGGCAGCGAGAGGCGGTCGAGCTCGCCTACTTCGGTGCGCACACCTACCGCGAGGTGGCTGTGCTGCTCGGCGTCGCTGAAGGGACCATCAAGTCAAGAATTCGCGACGGCATGATTCGCCTGCGCGACGAGTTGGGAGCGGAAGCACCATGACCTCAGACCTCGACCTCCATCACCTTGCCGCCGCGTATGCGCTCGATGCGCTCGATGCCGGCGAACGTATTGCGTTCGAAGCGCACTACCACGACTGCGCAATTTGCAGCCAGGACGTGCGCGACTTCCGGTCGACGCTTGCCGCGGTCGGTGAACTGTCCGTCTCCGCGCCACCGGCGAGTATGAAAGCGAGCGTGCTCGGCCAGATCGCAGTGACACGCCAGCTCTCCCCTCGGGTCGCCACCAGAACGGTGGTCACCGCGCCCGAACGCCGCCCTTGGCTGCTCGCTGCCGCGGCGGTCCTGCTGGTTTTCGTCGCCACTACGGCCTTCGTGGTCGGTCGTGGCTCGCAAACCGACGATGCATTTGCCTCGCAACTCGAGCAAGTGCTCGCCGAACCCGACGTCCGGCTGGTGGACCTGCCAGCGACGTCCGCAACCACCGACGGCCACTTCCGCATCGCTTGGTCAGCTGGTTCTGGGAAGGCGGCTGTCCTCGCCGACGGGCTATCGGCCCCAGATAGCGGGTTGGTGTACGAACTGTGGCTGATCGACGATTCGGGCGCCTGGGCGACCGGGATGCTCGATGCTGCCGACGATGGCGAGGTGCATCGAATTCTCTCGCTGACCGGAAATCCCATCAAATGGGCCATCACGATCGAGCCAGAGGCCGGAACCGTCAGCGCAACTGGCGAAATCCTGTTCGTGGGCGATGCCTGATGCAACAGCTGATTTCGTCATATGTTCGTAATAGAGCGCATCAGCTGGTAGACATGACGAAATTCGGGAACCACATTGCTAGCTACAACGTCGTAATTCATGGACGTAGAGACCTAGAAAGACCAGTCAACAGTGCGGCCACCCGGGTCGAAAGGGCTTGGTGCGGGCGCACAACCAGCCGCGATTCCCCCAATCGCGGCCCAAAAAGGAGACGCGCATGAAATCGAACCTTTCCGTCACTGCCAGCCCAGTTGATGCCGACTCGGTGACAGCCTGGATGAGCAACGGCAACTGCCGCAATTATCCGCCAGCCACGTTTTTCCCCAGCGACGGCGTCGGCGTCGATCGGGCGCGCAAGATCTGCAACGGCTGCCCTGTTCTCGGCCAATGCCTCGAATATGCGCTGGAACAGCGCATCGAGCACGGTGTGTGGGGCGGATGCAGCGAGCGTGAGCGTCGCCGCATTCTGAAGCGCCGCCGCGTCAGCGTCTAACCGACGAGGTCGTCGGGAGCATCAGGGCGATTCGCGAGAGCGACTCGCGCGGGCGTCTTACTCGGAGTCGGAAGACTTGCTTGCGTCGGACGACTTAGTTGAGTCGGACTTTGCTTCTTTTTCGCCCGCGGCGAGCCCGTCCTTGAATTCCTTCTGCGCCTTGCCGAGGTTCTTGGCAAGCTTCGGCAACTGCGAGCCACCGAACAGCACAAGGACAATGACGAGGATGAGACCGATTTCAGGAGGGCCGAAGCCTGCAGCGAACATGACTGCATGCTAACCCTGCAGTTACACCGATTACCAAGCATGCAGCGAACGATCGCTCACCGGCCAACGAATGGTCAGCCGGTGCGGCGGACACCCTGCGAGCGCTGACGCCGTAAGCGACGACGCTCGCGCTCAGATAAGCCGCCCCAGATGCCGAACTTCTCGCCGTTGACGAGCGCGAATTCGAGGCAGTCGGTGCGTACGACGCAGCCGCGGCACACCTCTTTGGCTTCGCGAGTAGAAGCACCGCGTTCGGGGAAGAAGAGATCGGGATCGACGCCGAGGCAGTTGGCCTTGTCTTGCCAATCGGTCTTTGGCTCGGAAGAAGTTTCAGTATGCATGTGTTTGGCCCCCTGCTCAGGCCTTGCGGGGTGCCGGGCGACACCCCTGTAATTACATGAGTGTCATTCTCCCATATCACATCCCCTTCGCGCAAGGGGGGATTTACCAGAGCGCTGACAAGGGGCTTTGCGAAGAGGTCCCTCAGCCTGCTTGACGGGTACCCCAGCTACCAGAACGGCCGCGAGCCATCTGACGTTTGTGTTCGATGAAATCGACCAACACGTAGTCGCCAAGGGTCTGATGGTTGGTGAAAAACGCCCGTCCACGATTGATCGACGTCAGCTTCTCGATGAACGAGCGCAGACCGGAATCGGCGTCGAGCATGAACGTATTGATACGGATTCCTTCTCGCGTGCAGCGCACGACCTCGCGCAACGTGGCCTCGACGGTTGCCTGCACCGGCGGGTAATTGAAGTAGACCTCGCCTCGCGGCGTGATGTGCGCGGTCGGTTCGCCGTCAGTGATCATGATGATCTGCTTGGTACCGGTTTGCCTGGCCAACATTTGGCGAGCGAGCGTGAACCCGTGGTGCATGTTGGTCCCGTAAGCGAAGTCCCAGCTGACCTCTGGCAACTGCGCCGGCGTCAGCGTGTATGCGGTTTCGCTGAACCCGACGAGGCCCATGTAATCGCGAGGGAACTGCGAGGTGATCAGCGAGTGCAGCGCCATCGCAACTTTCTTTGCGGGCAGGAAGTTGTCGCGCATCGGCATGCTCATCGACAAGTCGAGCATCAGCACGGTGGATGAACGCGTGACGTGCTCGGTGCGCTCGATCTCGAAATCCTCCGGCGAGAGCTTCACCGTGCGCTCGGCGAGCTCTCCAGAAACGGCGCGACGGCGCAACGCGTTTCGGATGGTGCGCTGCAGGTCGAGGTTGAACGGATCGCCGAACTCGTAGGCCTTTGTCTCGTACGTGCGCTCGTGGCCCTGGCCAAGCTTGTCGACCTGATGCTGCCCCATTCGGTCCTTGGCCAGCTTGCTATACAAATCGCGCAATGCGTTGCTGCCGATCTTGCGCAGCCCCGCCGGTGTCAGCTCCAAGCGACCTTCCTTCTGCTGAATGAGGCCCTGCTCCTCCAACATGCGGGTCAATTCCGCCAAGCGCTCGAGCGAACGCGCCGCATCGTCGCCCAGCAAATCGCGTACGCGATCCATGTCGGCCTCAGCCAGTGCGCCCGGGCTGGTGGCGTTGCGCAGCAGGTTCTCCAGCTGATCGAGGTCGCCGAGCTCTTGCATTGTCTGCATGGCTTGCCCCATGCCCATCGGGTCGTTGCCCTCGAAGTCGTACTGCTGGCCCCAATTCATCTGCGGATACATCGACTGCAAGTTGCGGCCGAGCTGATCCATCTGCCAGCGCAAGTCCATGTCGTCGAGTAACTGGTTGCTCAGCTCTTGCAACTGAGCCCGCTGCTCGGGGCTCATCGAGTTGAGCATCGCCTGCATTGCGGCCATGCGTCGCGCCATCTGCTCGAGCAGTTCGTCAAGCGTGTTCGGGTCCTCGGGAAAGAACTCGCCGTATTGCTCCATGAACTGTTCGAACCCAGGGTCTTCGCCACGTTCGCGTTTCTCGAGCATGGCGTTCAACGCCGCCATCATGTCCTTCATTCGCGCGATGTCCTGCGGAGTCATGTTCTGCATCGATGACGACATCTGATCAACCGTCTGCTTCGTCAATTGTTGGCGCAGCTTGTCGAGGAGCTGCTCGAAACGACGTTGCGCGTCGGTACTCTCGAAGTCGTAGGCAGAAAGTTCCCGAACCTTGCCAGCGAGGTCTTCGGGCAGCATGTCCAGCCGGAAGTTGCGATCCTCGGCTGCGTCGCGCGCAGCCTGTGTCCGGCGCTCGTCGCCACTGCGCTCAGCGGCAGACTTCGCCTGCTCGATGGCATGGCGTTCCTCGTCGACGATGTCGTTGAGCTCGTCGGCGATCTCCTGGTACACACCGCCAAGATCGTGGCGATCGAGCCGATCTTGGCGCTGCTCACGAAGCCGCTCGAGCATCTCGCGCAAGCCCTGAACGCGCTCGCCATTGCGGTCGCGCATGCCATCCTGCATCATCCGGCGAAGAGCGGCGTTGACGTCGCCGTGATACAGCAGGTCGTCGGTCAGTTGGTCGAAGAGCCCGTCGGCATCCAGGTCGAAACCCTTCTGTGTGCCGTCCCAACGTGAGTACGTAAAGCGACCTGGCATCCCCGCAACCTATCGGATTGGTACTTTGTGAAAAGCTTCACAAAGGCGGTGAGATCTTGTAGGATGATCACATGCGCGTTCCTCGCACCTTCGAATTCGTCGACCTTTCCGGGTTCACGAACTACACCGCCGCCTTTGGCGACGATGCCGCGGGCCGCATTCTCAGCGCCTTTCGCACCATTGCTCGCGAGGTCGCGAGCGAGCGCGGCGTACGCATCGCCAAGTGGTTGGGTGACGGCTGCATGGTCGTTTCTATCGAGCAGACCAACGCGATCTCCTTCGCGCTCGAGTTGGAACGGCGTGCTTCTGAAGTCTGCGAGCCGCTCCACCTGCGAGTTGGCATTGCCAGCGGGCACGCGTTGCTGTTCGAAGGCGACGACTACATCGGTTCGGCCGTCAATATGGCGGCCCGCCTATGCGATGCTGCCGGGCCCCGCGAAGTGCTGCTGCCGACGATGCAACTTGAGCGCCTTCCCGAAGGTGTGCAAGCGACGCCCCATGGCGAGCTCGAGCTACGCGGCTTCCCCGGCGCGATCAGCGTGGTCGAACTGAGTGGCGTGCCGAAGCTGTCGGCCAGCCTCGACACCGGCGAGCTGTGGACTCGCAGTCCGTTTCTCGCTTAGTTAATCGAGCGCTTGTCCGACCACCGCGAATCGAGGCTTCGACCTCCGGCGGTGCCCTTTCAGGCGCGACTGCGGTAGGTCGCGGCCGACGAGCCGGCGACGGTGTCCTTGTTGAGCCGCTTCGACAGATGTAGCCCTTCCAACACGAACTCGACGGCAGCGGCGATTGCTGCGGGCGATTCGTCGCCGCTGGCTAGGGAATAGACCACGCTGCGCAGCGCCGGCATCTCGTCGATCAGTCGAGCCAGTTCGGTGGAAGCGACCTCTTCACCCGTGTGGGCAACAACCTTGTTTCCCGCTTCATCCTGTGCTTCGAACGCGTCGACAACGTCGCGGACTTGATCGAGGGCCACCTGCTCCTTGAATACCGTCAACACGGCCGCCTTGACCAGGTTCTCGAGAATGATGCCCTCGCGACCTTCTTCTAGCGATTCAATCTCGACCTTGCCGCTGGTGCTCGCTGCCAGCGCGGCGAGATCACAAATGCGCGGGACAACTGATTGCTCGCCGGCGCGTAGGCCGCGACGCAGTGCATTAGCCGCCAGCACTTCGACGTTGCTGACTGAAAGTCGCACACTGACACCGCTGCGCTGGTTGACCTGATTGCTGTTGCGGGCGAGCTGGCTGAACGTTGCAACGACGCGTTCGATGTAGGCGGGCACGCGCACGGTGACATTGCCGACCGAGGCCGCACGCGCTTCTTGCTGCATGATCGCTACTTCGGTGTCGACGTCGAGCGGATAGTGCGTGCGAATCTGGCTGCCGAAGCGATCCTTCAGCGGCGTGATGATCCGGCCGCGGTTGGTGTAGTCCTCCGGGTTGGCGGAGGCGACCAACAGCACATCAAGAGGTAGCCGAATCTTGTAGCCGCGAATCTGCACGTCGCGCTCTTCCAACACATTGAGCAGGCCGACCTGAATGCGCTCGGCAAGGTCGGGGATCTCGTTGATTGCGAAGATGCCGCGATTGGTGCGCGGCACGAGGCCGTAGTGCAGTGTCAGCTCGTCGCTGAGGTAGCGGCCCTCGGCCACCTTGATCGGATCGACCTCGCCGATCAGGTCGGCGATCGAAGTGTCGGGCGTCGCCAGCTTTTCGCCGTAGCGCTCGTCGCGGTGGACCCACGCGATCGGCGTCGCGTCGCCCAATTCGGCGACGAGGTCGCGGGCATGCTTGCTGACTGGTTGGTACGGGTCGTCGTTGATCTCGCTCCCGGCGACGATCGGCATCCACTCGTCGAGCAAGCCCGTGAGGCTACGGATCATGCGCGTCTTGGCTTGACCGCGCTCGCCGAGGAAGATGATGTCGTGGCCGGCGAGCAGCGCGTTCTCGAGTTGCGGCATGACGGTCTGCTCGTAACCCAGCACGCCGTCGAACAATGGTTGGCCAGCGGCGATGCGCGCAACTGCGTTGGCGCGGACTTCTTCTTTGACGGGCACTGACTTCCACCCAGATGCCCTCAGTTCTCCCAGGGTCTCTGCTTTCGCCATGGCTCGGACCATACCGCGGCGCTTCCAACGCATACCAGCCGCGTACGCTCTCTCTTGGAGGTTAGAGAGTGCAGTTAACAGGTTCTTGGCGAGCGGTGACTGCCGACGACGAAGTGCGTCGCAGCGGAATCGGCCTCGATCATGTCGACGACGATTGGGCTGAGGTCAACGTGCCCGGCCATTGGCGGTCGACCAGCGAGTTTCGCACCAGCGACGGACCACTGCTGTATCGGCACCGCTTCGAGCAGGACAGACCAGAACGTGGCCGCCGGCGGTTCGTGACACTAGACGGAGTCTTCTATCAGGCCGATGTCTGGCTCGACGGCGCTTACCTCGGCGACCCCGAGGGGTACTTCTTTCCGCATTCGTTCGACATCACCGGGCTCAGTCGCTTAGCGACCGAGCACGTGCTGGCCGTTGAAGTCGCCTGCGCGCCGCAACGGCAGCGCACTGCGAAGCGCAATATCACTGGCGTGTTCCAACACTCCGACACCATGGATCAGGATTGGAATCCGGGCGGGCTGTGGGCACCGGTGCACATCGAGGAAACGGGTGCCGTGCGCATCGACCGCCTGCGCGTACTGTGCCGCGATGCCAACGATTCTCGTGCTCACCTGCGCATTCACGCCCGGCTCGATTCCGATACAACGCGCACGATCACACTGCGGACGTCGGTCGGCGGTCGCGTGCTCGTCGAGCGCACCCATTCGCTTGCCGGGGGCATGAACGAAGTCGACTGGAATCTCGATGTTAAGGATCCGGATCTTTGGTGGCCGTGGAGCCTCGGCGCGCAGCCGTTAACCGAAGTGAAGGTGGAGGTACTCACCGAGCGCGACACGGCGGCGGAAGGCACGATCAGCGATAGCCGCACGGTGCGTACGGGTTTGCGCGAAGTGGCGATGCAGGATTGGATGATCTCGGTCAATGGCGAGCGGCTATTCAGCAAGGGCGCCGATCTTGCGCCGACGAACGCCGCGCTTGCTGAGGCGACGCCCGAAGAGGTGCGACGCGATATCGAGTTCGCGCGCGACGCGGGGTTGGATCTCGTGCGCGTACAGGGGCACATCGGACGCCCCGAGTTGTACGACGCGGCCGACGAACTGGGCATGCTCGTATGGCAGGACTTTCCGCTGCAGTGGGGTTACATGCGCACGATTCGCCGACAGGCGGTGCGTCAGGCACGCGAAGCGGTCGACTTGCTCGGCCATCACCCCAGCATCGTGCTGTGGTGTGCGCACAACGATCCGGCGCCGACGTCCGGCTCTGGTGGCGATGCTGCGGGCAATTCGATCGTCGGCAACATCGTCCGTCAGCAATTGCCGGGGTGGAACCGCAGCATTCTCGATCGCTGGGTCAAGCGTGCGTTCGAGGCGGCCGACGAAACACGACCAGTGATCGCACATAGCGGTGTCGCGCCGCACTTGCCCCATGGCCGCGGCACCGATAGCCACCTGTCGTTCGGATGGCACCACGGAGATCTCAACGACCTCGATGGCTTTGCGGCATCGATGCCACAGATGACCGAGTTCGTCAGCGAGTTTGGCTCACAGTCGGTGCCAGCGAGCGCCGACTTCATGCGGCCGCAGGATTGGCCAAACCTGAATTGGGCGAGCCTCGCTCGCCATCACGGCCTGCAACTCGAGCCGTTCTTGCATCACATTCCCCCCGCCGATTTCGACTCGTTCGATGACTGGCGCACAGCGACGCAGCGCTATCAGGCAGAGGTGCTGCGGCATTACATCGAAACCCTGCGTCGCTTGAAGTATCGGCCGACGGGCGGTTTCTGTTTCACTGCGCTCAACGATCCGTCACCGGCGGTGTCGTGGGGCGTGCTCGATCACGAACGTCAGCCGAAGCTCGCGTTCCAAGCCGTCACGGAAGCATGCCGACCGGTCATTGTGGTTGCCGAACGAATGCGGCCCGCATTGGTGGCGGGCGAAGCGGTTGCGCTCGATGTGCACGTGATCAGTGATCTACGCATTCCGCTCGACGGCGTGCTGTGTACCGGCAAGTTGCGCTGGCCAGGTGGCGGGCACGAGTGGCAATGGAGTGGATCCGTGCCACCGGATTCGTGCGTGCGAGTGGGCACAGTGCAGTTCGTGGTGCCGACGGTTCCTGGCGCGCTGTGGTTCGACCTCACACTGGAACACGCGGATGCGGCGGCGACTAATCGTTATGCCGCAACCGTCACCGACGCGACGGTTGCCGCCAGCTAGCTATTTCTGGCTAGCGAGCTTGCGGTCCTTGAACTTCGCCTTGCGGAAGTCCTTATTCATCAGCGCGATGAAGTCGATACTGATGTTCTTCGGGCACGCCGCTTCACACTCGCCGTAGTTGGTGCACGAACCGAAGTAATCGTCCATCGATTCGACCATCGCTTGCACACGGCCCCAGCGCTCGGCTTGGCCCTGCGGCAATAGGTTGAGGTGACTGACCTTGGCAGCGGTGAACAGGTTCGCCGCGCCGTTGGGGCACGCGGCCACGCACGCACCGCAGCCGATGCACTCCGCAGCGTCCATCGCCGCGTCGGCGACGGCCTTGGGTACGGGCGTCAGGTTTGCTTCTGGTGCGCCGCCAGTCGCGGCTGTGATGAAGCCGCCCGATTCGATGATGCGGTCGAATGCCGAGCGGTCGACGATGAGGTCTTTCACGATTGGGAACGCCGTCGCTCGCCACGGTTCGATGACGATCGTGTCGCCGCTTTTGAAGCTGCGCATGTGCAGCTGGCAAGTAGCCGTACCGCTTTGCGGGCCGTGCGCGAGACCGTCGATCATCAGCGAGCACATGCCGCAGATTCCTTCGCGGCAATCGCTATCGAACGCGATTGCTTCCAGCCCTTCGCCGATCAGTTTCTCGTTCAACACGTCGAGCATTTCGAGGAACGATGCTTCGTCGCTGATGCTGTCGATGCGGTAGCTCTGGAAGCGGCCGGCATCGGCGGGGCCGTTCTGCCGCCAGATCTTTAGGGTGAGGTTCTCGAGATGGCTCACGTGTACGCCCTCACTTATAACTTCTCTGAGCAAGGTGAATGGTTTCGAAGTCGAGCTCTTCCTTGTGGAGTGCGGGCTTCATCGGATCGCCGGTGTTTTCCCAGGCGGCGACGTGCGCGAAGTTCGCGTCGTCGCGTTGCGCCTCGCCTTCGGCGTCTTGATACTCGGTGCGGAAATGGCCGCCGCAACTTTCGCGGCGCTCGAGTGCATCGCGACAGGTCAGCATGCCGAGCTGGAAGAAGTCGTCGACGCGGCCGGCCTTTTCGAGCGTCTGGTTGATGCTCACCCCGTCGCCCGTTACGCGCAGATCGGTTTTGAATTCTTCGTACAGCGCGAGGAGGTCGCTGATGGCGCGCTGCAGGCCAGCCTTATTGCGTTCCATGCCGCAGTCGTTCCAGATGATCTTGCCCAGTTCGCGATGGAACCAATCGGGTGACCGCGAGCCGCCGATGTTCAGGTAACCCTGGAAACGTTGCTGTGCTGCTTGCTCGGCCGTCCGGAACTCGGGATGGTCGACGCCGGGCGTCGGCTTATTCAGCATCGGCGCCAGGTAGTTGCCGATCGTCTGCGGCAGCACGAAGTAGCCGTCGGCGAGTCCCTGCATCAGCGCCGATGCGCCGAGACGGTTGGCGCCGTGATCCGAGAAGTTGACTTCGCCGGCCGCGTAGAGACCGGGGATAGTGGTCATCAACTCGTAGTCGACCCACAATCCGCCCATCGTGTAATGGCTGGCCGGGTACATGCGCATCGGCACGTCGTACGGGTTCTCGCCGGTGATGCGCTGGTACATCTCGAACAGGTTGCCATAGCGCTCTTTGACGACGTCGTGGCCGAGGCGGGCGATGGCTTGCGAGAAGTCGAGGTACACACCGTTGCGCAGTGGGCCGACGCCGCGGCCGCTATCGACGGCGCGCTTCGCGGCGCGCGATGCGATGTCGCGCGGTGCGAGGTTGCCGAAGCTCGGGTACATGCGCTCGAGGTAGTAATCGCGCTCGCCTTCGGGGATCTGCGCCGACGGACGGTTGTCGCCTTCGCTCAGCGGTACCCACACCCGGCCGTCGTTGCGCAGGCTTTCGCTCATCAGCGTCAGCTTCGATTGCGTGTCGTCGGCCTGGGGAATGCAGGTCGGGTGGATCTGCGTGTAGCACGGGTTCGCGAAGTATGCGCCCTTCTGGTGCGCACGCCAGCCAGCGGTGACGTTGCAGTTCATCGCGTTGGTGGAGAGGAAGAACAGGTTGCCGTAGCCGCCGGTCGCGAGGATCGTTGCGTGGGCCGCGTGCGACTGGAAGGCACCGGTGACGAGATCGCGGGTGACGATGCCGGCACAGCGACCATCGATGGTGACGACATCGACGAGTTCGCTGCGGTTCCACAGCTTGACGGTGCCGAGGCCGATCTGGCGAGAGAGTTGCTGGTAGGCGCCGAGCAAGAGTTGCTGGCCGGTTTGGCCGCGGGCGTAGAACGTGCGCTGCAGTTGCGAACCGCCGAAGCTGCGGGTGTCGAGCTGGCCGCCGTACTCGCGAGCGAACGGAACGCCTTGTGCGACCATCTGATCGATGATGTTGACGCTCGTTTGTGCGAGTCGGTAGACGTTGGCTTCGCGACTGCGGAAGTCGCCACCTTTCACCGTGTCGTAGAACAAGCGATGAACGCTGTCGCCGTCGCCGCGGTAGTTCTTGGCGGCGTTGATGCCGCCCTGCGCCGCGATGCTGTGCGCGCGGCGTGGCGAATCGTGGAACGTGAAGACGTCGACGTCGTACCCGAGTTCGGCGAGCGAGGCAGCGGCCGATGCGCCAGCCAAACCACTACCGACAACAATCACCTTGAACTTGCGCTTGTTGTTGGGGTTGATCAACTTCATGTCGGCCTTGTAGTTGTCCCACTTGTCCGCGATCGGGCCGCGGGGAATCTTGGCGTCGAGTGGCGTGGCCTTCTTGACCGCCGCTGGACGCGCTGGCGCCTTCTTCGCTGGCGCCTTCTTGACCGGCTTCGTGACGGTGCGTGCGGTGGCCATTGCGGTCACTCCCCCACAATTCCGGCGAGTACCGCCAACGGGAACGAAACGTTGCCGACGACGATCATCGTGGCGATGCCGACCGCGAGGTAGCGACGCCACGCCTTGAAGCGCGGGTTGTTCCAACCCATCGACTGGAACAGGCTCCACACGCCGTGAAACAGATGAAAGCCGAGTGCAATGTTGGCGAGGATGTAGACGACCGCGACGGGCACGCGCTCGAAGCTGCGCACGACGTTGCCGTAGATGTCGCCGCGTACGAACTTGCCGTCGTTACCGACTGCGTTCCACCAGCCCCAGGTGAGATCGGCGAGGTGCCAGAACACGAACAAGAACACGATGATGCCCGTCCAGCGCATGGTGCGGCTGGCGAAGTTCGCGACTTGGTAATCGCGCGGCCCTTGGTACTTCACTGAACGGGCGTGGCGATTGATGATCGTCAGGCCGTACGCCGCGTGGATGTGCACGCCTACCGCCGCGATCAGGCCGAAGCGCATCAGCCACAACGCAACGGTTCGCGGCAGCAGCGGGACCAGCAACTCGCGCAGGAACTCGCCGTAGTGATTGATGTCTTCGGCGCCCAAGTACATCTTCAGGTTGCCGATCATGTGGGCGAGAACGAACCCGATCAGCATGATGCCGGTGATCGCCATGGCGTACTTCTTGCCAACGGCGGTGGAGTACAGATCGAGCAGGAAGAACTTGCGTCGCTTGCGAGGGGTCGCTGCCGTGCCGGTGACCGGCGGGCGGGACTGAGTCACCTGTGCCATCGGCGTGAACCGTAGCCGCCGACCCCACCAGAACCACGAACCGCCGCCCGGAGTGCCGCCCAGGGCCTGCGTTTCCCACGCACTCATGCCGCGTGTCTTTTCGGTGGGCCGGTGGTCATTGTGGTTTTTCCGTCTTGGGTAATCGTCAGCGTTCGATCGGAGGCGAGGTGGATTTGCCAGCCGTCGTCGTGAATGCAGTGGTGATGTTTGCTGCAGACGGGCAGCAAATTCGCTAGATCTGTGCGCCCGCCGTGGCGCCACCAGTGAACGTGATGGATCTTGCACTGATCGAACCTGACCGAGCAGCCCGGGATCGCACACGTTGCGTAGGTCGCCCGCAGCGCCCGCCGCTGCGCACGATTGGCCAAGCGAGTCGTGCGACCGAGATCGAGTTCGCCGGGCGCGTGCAGGACGACACCGTTGCGCACGATCACTGCGTGCACATCGGCACGGCCGAACAGATCGGCCAACACCCGCTGTGGAATCTCGACCGGGAAACCCCAATCGACAGTCGGCGCACCGGTCGCGGGGTCGGGCGCCGTGGTGTCGATCACCACAACAACTTCTGGACGGCCCAAGCGAATGCCTTGCCCCTCGATGAGATTCAACATCGCATGCGCTCGCAGGAACAATTGCTTCTCCAACGGATCAGTCGGACAGCCATCGGGTGTCGCCGAATGAAACAGCGCTTCGGTGGCAGCGTTGATCTTGTTGTGCAAGAGCACACCAGTCACCGGGTCGACGGTGAGCGTGAAAATGTTCATCCCCGACTCGAGGTCGGTACGCGAACGCAGCCGCACCGCCGCCCGTTGCCGTTCCAACCGCGACATCCCATCGTCGGTGGCGAGTCGTCGTTCTTCGGTGCGCAACGTGCGACCAAACTCGTCGGGAGTACTCGCAGCTGCCAACGCAACCAGCCGCGGCGCATCTGCCAGCAACACCTTGCGCTGGTCGGGCTGCAACCGCCGCATGCTGACCGCCAGTTGGTCGAGATGCGCACCGGCAATCCGCCCAGCAGCAAGCGCGTCGCCAAAGACTGGCGCCGCCGCTGCCGTCTGCGCCCGCTGCAGAACCCGCTCGGCGTCACGCGCATTGCACCGCGATGCCTGAGCGAGGATGAGTTCCGCGGGCAACCCGAGCTTGCCGAGCACGCGAGAAGCAGCGAGCTGTTGCGATTCGCACCACGCCATCAAACGCGCACTCGCGGCAACACCGGCCTCAATCACATTCCGATCAGTCGCGTCAGCGTCGACGGCGCAAGCCGTGTCCAACAGATGGATCAACTGGTCACGTTGCACGCGTCATCACCTTCCGGAACCGTCTCAAGTGGGTTGAGGTCACCCTCCGACGACGGAAGGCAACGATAGTTCTCGGGGAAGCGAGAATGAGAACTCTAGTTCGCCCACTCGACAAAGACAACCTTTTCAAGAAAATTCTTTCAAAGTGTTGTTGCTGGCATTCCGGCGCATCGGGCGTTGACCTCGACGAAGAGGACAGGCTGGTGGACACCATGACGGCATCGCGAGCACAACCAACCGCCGCACTCGAAGCGTGGGCGGACAGGTCGATGCAGACGATCTAGTTGGTCGCCAACACCGATGCTCTCCGGCTGATCGCTGAGCTTGCCGAGCGACGTGACGGACTCGACAACGCGTTGGCCGAAGCGGGGCGAACTGCCCGCAGCGAGCATCGGTCGTGGTCGAGATCGGCACAATGCTCGGCGTGCCCAAGCAAGCCACTCAACGCGAATGCGCCCACCGAGCCTCGGCGCAGCCGCAGCGAACTGCGCCATGCGTGAATCGCTGCGTCGATCGACCGACAGCCACCGGCAACCTCATACGTTCTTAATACGACCCTCAGGCGCGGGGAATCTGGGGCTGATTTGTCCCATTTCGGCTTATGGGGCTGATTTGTCTCGGCTTCCGGGAGGATTCAGCCCCAGAACGCGTACCGCCACCGACAATCTGAGGTCGGTGGGATCTGACGTCGCACGGGGCAGGGCTCTAGCTCATCGAGACTTGCGTATCCGGCGCTACCCAACGCCCAAGTCATGTGGCCGTCCCAATACGTGCCCCTGTTGGGGAGCACTCGGGTGTCTCGGCTCCGCCCATGTGAACCGGAACTGACCAATCCCGCCGTCAGTTCGCGGTACGGGCCGGGAGTCTCTACACTCTCTGCGTTCACCAACCAGCGCAGCCTTAGCGCCGCGCCCTAGATGTCCTGGAGATTCCGGTGCCCGTAATTATCGCCGAAGGCGGCTATCAGGTATTCGAACTGAAGGGTGGCGAGTGGGCCATCTTGTACCTCTCGGCCGCCGCTGCCGTCCTCGCCATCATCGTCGGACTGTTCCTCGCCAAGTTGGTCCTCGCGGCCGACGAGGGCTCGCCGAAGATGAAAGAGATCGCGTTAGCCATTCAGGAGGGCGCACTTGCGTACCTGAAGCGGCAGTTCAAGACGATCGCCGTCATCCTCATTCCTCTCGCCGCGATCGTGTTCGTCACGTCGACCGCGATCAATAAGCCCGACGATGGTGGCGTCGCCTTGTCGTTCGCGCAGTCCGGACTGTTCCGCACCGCAGCCTTCATCCTTGGTTGCTTGGCTTCCGGCTTCACCGGCTACATCGGCATGACGCTGGCAACGCGCGGCAACGTGCGCACCGCGGCCGCCGCTCTCACCGGCAGCATGCCCAAGGCACTCACCGTCGCGTTCCGCACCGGTGGCGTCGCTGGCATGTTCACCGTCGGCCTCGGGTTGCTCGGCGCCACCGGCATCATCATGATCTTCCAGAACACCAGCTCGGCGATCCTGATCGGCTTCGGCTTCGGTGGTTCGCTGCTCGCACTCTTCCTGCGCGTTGGTGGCGGCATTTTCACCAAGGCCGCCGACGTCGGCGCCGACCTAGTCGGCAAAGTCGAAGCCGGCATCCCCGAAGACGACCCGCGCAACCCGGCGACCATCGCCGACAACGTTGGCGACAACGTTGGCGACTGCGCCGGTATGGCCGCCGACCTGTTCGAGAGCTACGAGGTCACACTCGTTGCTTCCATCATCCTCGGTGTGGCCGCGTTCAACTCGGTCGGCGCCAACCCTGCACTCGGTGTGATGTTCCCACTCGCCGCTCGCGCCATCGGCGTGATCGCTTCCATCTTCGGCGTGTTCGCCGTGAAGGCGAAGGAAGGCGAGACCAACGCGCTGAAGCCGATCAATAAGGGCTTCGCCGTCGCCGGCTCGCTCACCCTGATGGGTACGCTCGCCGTCGCCCTCACCTACGTCGGCAACGACAACAACGACAACGCTGGCTGGAAGTGCTTCGGTGCTGTCGCCATCGGCCTTGTGCTCGCACAACTTGTCAGTCGCCTGACCGAGTACTACACCGGCACCCACTACCGCCCTGTGCAGGAAATCGCGGAGAGCGCGGAAACCGGCCCAGCCACCGTCGTGCTGTCGGGCACCGCCAGCGGCATGGAAAGTTCGGTCTACGCAGTGATCGCTATCGCGATCGCAATTGGCGTGTCCCTCGCCCTCGGCGGCGGCAACCTGACCTTCTCGCTCTACCTCGTCGCACTCTGCGGCATGGGCATGCTGGCCACCACCGGCGTCATCGTGTCGGAGGATACGTTCGGCCCGGTCAGCGACAACGCGGCTGGCATCGCCGAGATGAGCGGCGAATTCCACGGCGAGCCGCAAAAGATCATGGTCGCCCTCGACGCAGTCGGCAACACCACCAAGGCCGTCACCAAGGGCTTCGCCATCGGCTCCGCGGTGATCGCCGCGGTCGCGCTATTCGCCAGCTTCATCGAAGTCGCTGGAGAGGAGTTGAAGGTCGTCGCCGAGAACCTGAAGGACGGCGTCTTTAAGGCCGCCGAACTGCAGATCAACGTCGCCGAGCCGAAGATCTTCATCGGTCTCCTCATCGGCGGCGCCGTGCCGTTCCTGTTCTCGTCGCTCGCAATCCGTGCAGTCGGTCGCACCGCCGGTGTAGTCGTGCAGGAAGTACGCAAGCAGTTCGCCGACGGCAAGATCATGAAGGGCGAGAAGTTGCCCGAGTACGGCCCGGTCATCGACATCTGCACCGAAGCCTCGCTGCGCGAACTCGCCACCCCGGCCCTGCTGGCAGTGCTCACCCCTGTCGTCATCGGCTTCGGGCTCGACTGGCGTGCACTCGGCGCCTTCCTCGCGGCGGTCATCCTCGTCGGCCAGTTGATGGCCAACTACCTCAGCAACGCTGGTGGTGCATGGGACAACGCGAAGAAATACATCGAAGACGGGCACCACGGCGGCAAGGGCAGCGACCCGCACAAGGCCGCCGTCATCGGTGACACCGTCGGCGACCCCTTCAAGGACACAGCCGGCCCGGCACTCAACCCGTTGATCAAGGTGATGAACCTGGTCAGCCTGCTGACGTTGCCGGCGATCATCAGCTTGCAAGACAACCTCGGCGCCCGCCTCAGCATCGCTGCGGCCGCCCTTGTGGTTCTCATCGGCGCCATCATTTTCAGCGGTCGCCGACCGAACACAATGACCGTCTCCGCGAACTGATCGCACGCAACCGCCATGCTCGGCCTTCTGGATTTCGCCAACAAGTGGGTCGAGCGCGGCGGGCTGATCGTTCTCGCGATCATCGTCTTCGCCGAATCGGGGCTGCTGGTCGGCTTCTTCCTGCCCGGCGACTCGCTGCTGTTCTTCGCCGGCTTCCTCTCGTCGGAGGCTGGCGGTCACCTCTTGCCCGCGCTGCCATGGGTCGCACTCACATGCTCTGTCGCTGCGATCGTCGGCGATCAGGTCGGCTACATGATCGGCGCGAAGTTCGGGCCGGCACTGTTCAAGCGCGAGAAGAGTCGCTTCTTCAATCCCGCATACGTCCATAAGGCGGAAGCGTTCTTTGCCAAGCACGGTTCGAAGACGATCGTGCTAGCCCGCTTCGTGCCGATCGTGCGCACCTTCGTGCCGACAGTCGCCGGCGCCAGCCGAATGCACTATCGCACCTTCGTCACCTACAACATTCTGGGCGGCGTGCTGTGGGGCGCTGGGGTTACAACACTCGGGTTCTTCCTCGGCGAGATTGATGTGGTGAAGAACAACATCGAGATCGCGGCAATCGTGATCGTGGCGATATCGCTGCTGCCAGTGGTGTTCGAGATACTGAAGCACCGCAAGCGCTCCAAGGCATCGTCACCTAACTGACACGCGCCAGCGGAACCAACCGCAGCCACTCCACGTCGGACTGGCATGACACACGCGAACACACGCTCAGCACAGTGGGGCCCTGCAACGACGCGACTCTCACGGACGAGCCTTGCAACGGCACGGCGGGTCGCCGGGGTCGCCGCCGCACTCGCCCTCACCCTGTTCACCGCTTGCGGTGACGACAACAAATCCAGCGCCGACACCGCCGCTCCGCGCGACGAAGTTGCGCCCGCCGACACCACGGCCAGCGTTGGTGACGACGGCTACTCCATCAGCGCCAGTGGCGAAAGCACCGACTCGGCCGCTCCGGCGCCCAACGGTGACGCACCATCGACTGCCATACCCGATGTGATCACTGACCCGAGTCGCAAGCTGATCGTCACGATGACGGTCAGCATCGAAGTCACCGAAGCCGCGAACGCTGTCGACCAGGTGATCGCACTCGCGGCCCGCCACGGCGGACAGCTCTACGATTCGCAACTCGACCTCAACGATCCGAAAACCGCGAGCGGCGACCTCGTGTTCAAGCTGCCTCCCGACGAGGTGCAGTCGTTCCTCAACGGACTCGACCCGGCAATCGGCCGCCGCACCGGTCTCGACGGCACAACCAGCGACGTCACCACACAAGTCGCAGATCTCGACGCGCAAATCCTTGCGGCCGAGGCGAGCGTCGATCGCGTGCGTGTGCTGTTGGAGGGCGCGACGACACTCGACGACGTGATTCGACTCGAGATCGAGTTCACCAATCGCCAGACACACCTCGAGCAACTCCGCGCACAGCAGAATACGCTCGACGCTCTTGTTTCGCTCGCAACGATCACGGTGCACCTCACCACCGCACCTGCGCAGGTCGAGACGGTCCGCGCCGTCGACAACCTTTCGGGCTCCGTCACCGATAAGGGAGTCGGCGCTGCATTTGCCAAGGGCTGGGAAGCATTCCTCACCGTGCTCGTCGCGCTGGCACTGTTCGTCGGCTACACCGCACCGTTCCTCGTGCTCGGCGGTCTGGCACTGTTGATCGTGTCGAAGGTGGGCCGCCGAGTTGCCCGCAACAAGCCGCTCGCGGCACGGCAATCGGCAACGCCGACTCCACCGGCACCGGCACCGTCACCGGCACCGTCACCGGCACCGGCACCGGCACCGTCACCGTCACCGGTCGATCTGCCCAACCACCCAACCCCGGTCGGTTAGCAGCTGCACGACCTTGCCCCCGTCGGTGCGCCGGTAGGGGGCACGTAGCCCGTCGCCGATGGCAGCACTCGCCATCGGCGGCGGGCGATACGACGTTCCCCACACGTGCAGTCGGCGTGCCGGACCGCGCACCTCCACCACACCGTCGATCAGTTCGATGCGTGCGTCGATTTCTCCGACTTGCTCGTAACCACCATCGATCGCGGTGGCCGCAACACTCGAGAACCACTCGATGTCGAACGTCACAGCAACTGGTGTTCCAAACGCTCGGTTTAACGCTTCCATGGGATCGTCGAGCAACACGCCATGCGCCTCGTTACCGAGACTCCACTGCTCGAACGGCACATCGCACTGATGGTCGGCCCACATCTCGGGTGGCTTGATCTCGAGTCCGGAACGCAACCCGGTGCCGTCGAGTTCCTCGACAAGCAGGTACGGCTGACTAGCACGCACGAGGCCCGCGCGGTAGTCGAAGCGCCGACCGCGCAACTCGAAGCCGACGAACACCCCGACGTCCATCGCGGCGTCGTGGCCCCACCACCACCACGACTCGACATCAGGACCAACGCCCTGCCACGCATGGCGCAATTCGTCGGCATTGGCAAACACGCGGGCCAGACTATGGGGGTGATCCGATATCTCAGCCTTGAATGGCTCGAAGCTCTCACCGCCGAGGTCGCGGCTGATACTGCGCTGCAGTCGCTCGCTGAGCGACACCCGATCGGAGTCACACAGGTCGTTACCGGCGGACCGGAAGGAACTGTCGTGTATCACCTGCAGGTGGGCGAGGGTGCCGCGCGCTTCGGTGCTGGCGAAGCCGAGCCAGAAGACGTGCGCATGGAGCAAACGTGGGATACCGCCGTCGGTGTTGCGAACGGAGAATTGAACGCACAAGAGGCGTTCATCAAAGGACGGATCTTGCTCACCGGCGATCAGCAGAAGCTGGTGGAATCGCAGCCGGTCTTCGGCGCGCTCGATGCCGTGTTTGCCAACGTGCGCGGACGAACCGCGTACCACTGAGTTAGGTCGCGTTATGCCCGAGCTACCTGAGGTGCAAGCACACGTCGAGCGGCTGGGCGAACAATTTCGTGGAGCGGTCCTGAAGCAGTTCGTGCCGTTCAACTTCACCGCCCTCAAGACCGCGACGCCACGACCGGAAGAGGCCTACGGGACTCCATTGCTCGGCGTGACGCGACGTGGCAAATACCTGCTCCTCGACTTCCGACCGGTCCATTTCGTAATTCATCTGATGCAAGGCGGGCGACTGCTCGTCGACGAGAACCAATCGCCGAAGCCGTTCAAGGGACAGGCGAGGTTCGTCTTCGAGGAAGGCCCAGCACTGTTGTTGACCGAAGCCGGTAAGGAACGGCGCGCCGGTGTCTGGTGCGTGAATTCGCTTGAACTCGACGGCCCGCCGATGAACCGGCTTGGCCCGGACGCGATGCAGTTCACACCGCAATCGCTTGCCGACGCGTTCGCCGCCAACAACATGCGCGTGCACGGGTTCCTGCGCGATCAACACCACATCGCCGGACTCGGTCGCATGTTGGCCAACGAGGTCTGCCACCGCGCGCAGACGTCGCCGTTCGCGATGACCAGAAAACTGGGACTCGAAGGCGCGACAAAGATCGTCGCTGCAATTCACGACGCGGTCGAGGAGGGTCTCGCGTACGAGCGCACGCGCACCGATATGAGTTCGTCGGCCGATCGCCCGGGCCACGTGCACAATCGAATCGGTCAGCCATGCCCCATCTGCAGCGACGCCATTCGCTCCGTCAGCTATAGCGGCTACACGGTCTCCTACTGCCCCACCTGCCAAACCAGCGGCAAAGTCCTCGCGGACAACACGACCTCCAAGTTCCTGAAGTAGCGAATCGAGGGTTTCCTGCCGGGACGGTGTGAGTCGAGGTTTGAAACCCTCGGCGATGAACTGATCGCTACGCTGATCGCCATGCCTGTTCACATTCGTGCTGAAGCTTCCGATTTTGCACCAGCGGTGCTCGTACCCGGCGATCCGCGTCGCGCGCAGCACATCGCCGAGAAGTTCTTCGATCCTGGAGCGCGACTTGTAAACGAAGAGCGCGGCGAACTTGGCTTCACCGGCACATTCAAGGGGAAGCCCATCAGCGTGCAGGCCGTCGGTATGGGGTGCCCTAGCGCGGCGATCTATTACACCGAGCTGATCAAACTCGGTGTCAAGCGCATCATTCGCGTTGGAACGGCTGGTGGCTTGGCGCCCCAGTTGCGAATGGCCGACACCGTTGTCGCGATGAGTGCAACGCCCGACGATCCGACCACTCTCCTGCTCACCGATGGCGATCCGCACGCTCCAACCGCCACGTACTCGCTAGTTGAACGTGCCGTTGCACTCTCGCGCGAACGCGGCGCCACCGTGCACGTCGGCAGCATCGTGTCAGCGGCGCTCTTCTACGACCCGCGACCCGACATGATGCAGAAGTGGCGCGACCGCGGCCACCTCGCTGTCGAAATGGAAGCAGCCGTGCTCTACACGCTGGGCGCGATCAACAAGATCGAAACGCTCTGCCTGGTAACGATCAGCGACATCATTGCCGCCGACGAGGGCACCGCCGAACGAATCAGTGACGAAGAGTTGAAGATTGGTGTCGACAGGATGATGGAAGTCGCCTGCGACGTCGCTATCGGCTGACAAGGTCGGCCAACGGCCATTAGTTAACGGCAGCCGAATCAGGGCAACTGCAGCCGGAGATACTGCTCGCCGTCGAACACGATTACGAATCGCGACGAGTGCATGGCGACGAATTCGTACGACGGATCGGTGACATAGGTCTTGATGCTGCCATCGGATCGGAAGTCGTACAACACCGCCGCATCATTCTGAAGTCCACGCGTGTCGTCGAACCACAGCACGACGCCACCATCGTCGGTCCCGTCGATCGGAGGCATGTAGTCCAGTAAGAAGAGACCAGCCGGAGTCCATTGCAGCAGTGGACCGTTGTCCGAGCGATTCACAACCATCTCGTCAACCGTTGGATATTCCAGCCAGACACTGGGCCTGCCAGATCCGCTTTCGACGCCGCCCGCCGATACCCACGGAGAAATCGGGATCGCGTTGGTTGAGGGTTGCCGTTCGACGGTGTCGCAGCACACCACGCTCACAATCCCGAGAGGCGTGAAAGCGAAGTAGAACTCGTCCATCCAGACGGCCTCAGTGCCATGACGGACGACCTGTCCGCTCATCGGCCCCGACGTTGCGACGGCCTTGATGGTGCCGAAGTCGTCGTCAAACGAGACCACGAAGTACGCAACGTCGTCAGGACCAATTGTGACCAGTTGCGCACGATCATCGAACTGCCAGTCGACCGTGACGACGCGTTGCTGGTCGATGAACGTGAGCGTGGCGAGCGAGCGGTCAAAAAGCACGATCTCACCCGAAGGGGCGATGGCGATCGAGCCGCACTCGACCGGCGTGCAACTCGGCGCCAGGTCGAGCGGCGACACGACTAGCCGCAGGTCGAGCCCACCCGCTGGAACGGTGGTCTCGGGCGCGAGCGTGGTCTCGGCCGCACCAGTGGTGGTGGGCAGCGATTCCAATGTGCTGGCCGACGCAAGCGTGGTCGCGTTGTCGCTGGCGGACTCGGAACCACACGATGCACTGACAACACACGCGGCCGCAAACAGGATCACTAGGCGGCCCGATCTCATGTCAGCAACGTACCCTTCGGCTACCGTCGGGTGTTGTGGATCCCGTCGCGCAAGGCGATAGTCGCGCCGGTTGGCGATCGTTGCTGGCTGTATTTGCAATTGCGTTCACGGTCTACGGCCTGAGCCCAGTTCGTCAGAACTTCGACTCGTACCTCGCATTCCCAACTGCGCAAAGCGTCGTTCATGATCAGAACCTGAGTCTCAACGAGTTCAACGCTCCAAAGCTCGAGACCTACGGCAACATGTCGATCACCGAAACCGGGCGGCGCGTCAATCTGTATCCGTGGGTTCCGGCGCTCATGCTGATTCCTGCCGTCGTGGCGCTCGACGTTGCGCACGAAGTCGGGCTCGGCCCAGGTTCATACGCAGTCGCCAACGGTGGCCGGATGGATGTGATCCAGCAGCTCAGTGCATCGGTGATCGTCGCACTGGTCGTTGCGTTCGTGTTCGCAATCTGCTTCCACCGCTTGGATATCGCACTCTCACTCAAACGTCGCCGAGTCATCGCAGGCATCGTCACATTCGGCTTTGCGTTCGGGACAGCCGCGTGGTCGACCGCCAGCCGCGCAATGTGGCAACACGGCCCATCACTACTCTTCCTGGCCGCGGCGGTCTATCTGTGTCAGGACTTGTTGCTCAAACCGGGTGCGCACGGCCGGGCGCTGCAGTGGAAGGCTGGCTTCCTCGGCGCTGCCGTCGCGGCCAGTTTCACGTGCCGCCCGACCAATGCGGTCGTCGTTATCGGCTTCACCGCGTTCGTTGCGTTCCGGCTGCGCTCGTACCTATGGCAATTCCTGGTCGGCGCGTTCGTGGTCGCCATCCCGTGGATGCTGGTCAACCTGGCAACGTTCGAGAGCGTCCTGCCTGGCTACTACCGAGCAGGCAAGCTCGGCCTTCATCGCGAATACGGCCTCGCAGTCATCACGAATCTGGTCAGCCCCGCGCGCGGCCTGCTGCTGTTCTCTCCGATCGTGCTGCTTGGCGTTGTCGGCGTTGCGCGTCGCTTTCGCGGAGAAGTCCGCGGCGGTCTGCTGGGATTCGATCGCCTGATGCTCGGGGTGAGCGTCGGCTACCTGCTGGCATCGAGCGGGCCTTCCATCATGTGGTGGGCGGGTCACTCGTTCGGTTCTCGCTTCATGGCCGACACTCTGGTCTTCTTCGCCGCCACTGCAACACCAACCGTGGCGGTGCTCTTGCGGCGAGCGCCCGCCGGCGACACCGATTGGCGCCGACGCATCGCCCCGGCGTTCGCAACGGTACTGCTGGCGTGGAGCGTGTTGGTCAACGCGCAAGGTGGCGTCATGAGGTCGACGGTGTGCTGGAACGCGGAGCCGGAAATCAACACGCATACGTCGCGCCTATGGGACTTCGAGACGTCGCAGATGCTCTCTGGTGTCCAAGCGATTGGTGACGATGGCCTTGTCGATGCGATCTTTACAAGGTGTACTGAGCCAGCGGGCTAGATCAGCGCAAGCGATCTGACCGCGTCGCGTTCCTCGGCAAGTTCCGCCGTCGACGCTTCGATCTTGCCGCGACTGAACTCGTTGATGTCGAGGCCCTGCACGATCGAGTATTCGCCGTTGGCGCACACGCACGGGAAACTGCTGATCAGACCCTCGGGAACGCCATACGAGCCATCCGAGACGACGGCCATACTGACCCAGTCGCCATCACTGGTGCCGCGCACCCACGAGCGCACGTGATCGACAGCAGCGTTCGCCGCCGACGCCGCCGACGATGAACCCCGCGCCTCGATGACCGCGGCGCCACGCTTGGCCACCGACGGAATGTACGTGTCCGCGTACCACGCTTGATCGTTGACCGCCTCGTGCGCGTTCAGGCGCTTGCCGCCCTTGGTGACGAAGGCGTGATACAGGTCGGGGAATTGGGTCACGGAGTGGTTGCCCCAGATCGTCATGTTGCTGACGTCGTTGACCGTGACGCCCACCCGCTGCGCCAGCTGCGAAATCGCACGATTGTGATCGAGCCGCGTCATCGCGGTGAAGCGACGCGGGTCGAGCCCAGGTGCGTTCTGCTGCGCGATCAGCGCGTTTGTATTCGCCGGGTTACCAACAACAAGCACCCTCACGTCTTTCTTGGCGCTGTCACTGAGTGCTTTGCCCTGTGGCTTGAAGATGCCGCCATTGGCGCTCAGCAAATCGCTGCGTTCCATCCCGGCCTTGCGCGGCATCGCTCCCACCAGCATCGCGACATCTGCATCGCCGAACGCGACATTGGCGTCGTCGGTGCACACAACATCCGCGAGCAACGGGAAGGCGCCGTCGTCGAGCTCCATGCGCACTCCCCCGAGCGCGCCCAACGCCGGAGTGATTTCCAGCAACTGAAGGATCACAGGCGTGTCGGGGCCGAGCATCGAACCGGATGCAATGCGGAACAACAGGCTGTAGCCAATCTGACCAGCGGCACCGGTGACAGCAACACGTACAGGAGTAGTCATGGCCCGAGCGTAGGCGTCTCGATCGACGGCGGCGAAGTCTCAGCTGCCGGGGCTGCGCTTCTAGGCAATGGCGGGAAGACCGAACTCGGCGAGGATTAAGTTCGTGTACAGCACCGCTGCCGAGCGGTCGCCGCACGTGAGGTGAATGCCGTCCGGGCACAACTCCACCTCGCCCGCGCGAGCATCCCAGTCGACGACGACGACATTCGGATAGGTAGTCGGCAGACTGCGAATCAATTCGTTGTTCGCGGGAATCCACACCGGCGGTGCGTGCAGCGTCACGAACGCCACCTTGCCCGCGTTGGTCGGGATCTCCGCCATGATCGCGGCTATCGCCGACGCGTTCATCGGGTTGTTCGTTCCGACTTGAATGACCACGTTGGTGCCTTCACCGATGATCCCGCCGCGGCGCAACCCGATGATGATCGTGCGCACACCTTCGGGACTGCGACTTTCCTTCACATCGACCCACATGCCAGCGGCCTTCAGTTCGTCGTCGGCACCAGCCATCACCGACTCACCAATCGCTACGAATCCGTAAGGATCAGAGACCCCGCCCCCGATCGTCGTGACTGTCGTCAATCCGGTGGGGTCGGTCACGACGGTCGACGAATCGGTCACGACTGTCGACTGCGTCGGCAACGTCGGCTCAGTGCCAGTGCTGCTCTCGCACAACGACTGCGCGACATCGCCAACACATTGCGCCTCCGCCGAATAGAGGCTGTAGCTGGCGACCGACAGCAACCCGACGACGGAGATCGCCGCGAAAAGTCGGTGTGGATCGTGGCGCACCTTGGTGAGCGCACCCGCGAGCGCGCCACGACGAACCGGTGATTCGATAAACCGATAGCTGGCCTCAGTGATCGGAATCGTGATCGCCAGTGCGAGCACGAACTCTCCGATCGACAACTGAATGTTCGCCTGCTTGCGGATGAACTGATAGATCGGCCAGTGGAATAGATAGAGGCCGTAACTGCGCGTGCCTATCCAGAGGAACACGGGGTTGCCGAGCAGGTCGCCGGCGACAGCACCCTGATGTGTGGCGGCGGCGATCACGAACAGCGTGGCCACGCCCGTGAGCAGGAAGCCGCCACGGAAGAGTGCGGGGTTGTACACCTGACCCTCAAACAACCACATCGACCACATCAGGAACCCCAACCCGGCCAAACCGATCACTGCCATCACGTCGAGCCGACGACCCTTGTCGCGTAGCGGACCGCGCACAACAGCCAACGGGCGCCACAGCATCGCGAAACCCGCGCCGAGCAGCAGGCCACCTGCGCGCGAGAAGGAACCGAGGTACAGCGTTTCGTTGACGTTGATGCACCTGCCTGCGACCGTTGTCCATCCGTTGCGGAAGCCTTCGACATCGCAGGTGCCCGCGGTGGCGCCTGGCACATACACGACGGCGACCACGACTGCGATCGTCACGCTGGTCAGCATCAGCCGCAGCCCTACCGAAGGAAGCCGACCTCGAAAGCGACGGAGCAGCGCCAGCATGACGAGTGGCCACACCAAATAGAACTGTTCTTCGACTGCGAGCGACCACAGGTGCCGCAGCGGAACGAACTTCTCGCCCGCGCCGTAACCCTGGCCGACGACAATCTGATACCAGTTGCTGACGTACGTGACGGCCGCGACGAAATCGCCCCGGATTTCCTCGCGGCGCGAGATGTACATCGCAGTGACGTAGACCCCAACAAGCGCCAGCACGGTGTACAGCGCTGGCAACAGGCGGCGAAACCGACGCTTCCAGAATTGGGCGAGGTTCACCGTGCCAGTGCGTTCGTGCTCGCCGATCAATAGCAGCGTGATCAGATAACCCGAGATCACGAAGAAGACTTCGACCCCGAGATAGCCACCCTTCAGCCAGTTGTGGTTCGCGTGGTAGATCATCACGGCCACAACGGCAATGGCCCGCAGCCCGTCAAGCCCGGGTAGATACGGCAAGCGGCTGAGCCCGCCGGCTGGCGTGCCGACACCGAAAGTCGGCGCAGATCGAGTGGGGGTTGGCCAAGACATCGAACGTCAAGTATGGGGTGTAGAGGTCTACTTTTTCAGATCAGGTCGACCGATGGCATCGAAGATCAGGTTCGCGTAGAACTGTTTGGCACCACCCGTTTTCAGGTGATAGCCGTCCCCGGAGAGCTGGTCCAGGATCGCAGCCGAGGCGACCTCCCAATCGAGCACCGTCACGTTCGAAAAACGCAAGGGCAGCGCGCGGATCCGCTCGTTATTCTTCGCGATCCAACCGCGTGGTGCGCGCACCGTCAGGAAGACAACCGTTGGGGTGAGATCGGCGGGCAGCGCTGCCATGATGCGATCGAATGTTGCATCGATCACCGGGCCGTTCGTGCCGGTTTGAATAACGACGATCCGCCCCAACTGGTTTTGCGCGCGCAATTGTTCCATCAGCTCGGCCATGTTTGTTCCCTGCCGACTCACCGCCGCGTTGACAACGATGCCGCCTGCGCTCAGTTCTCCGACGGCGCCCAGCATCACCGACTCACCCGCTGCGATCGCCGGCACCAAGTCGATCGGGTTGACGGTCGTTGGTGGAGCGGTCGTAGGCGCGATCGTGCCGAGCGGCCCGTCGAATACAGGCTTATCCGAAGGCGGCAACGAGCTGGAGGTAGTGGAGGTGCTGTGCACGACCGGTACCGAACTTGCAACGCCAGCGGCAATCACTGCCGCTCCTCGCTCGCTATCGCATTCCACTTGCGTCACGCACACGACGTCGGCGGTCGCAACGCTGACCGTCGCGAAGCCACTCAGAATCGCCAATGTCGAACCGATCACCAGACCGCGCCGACGATGCTGGCGTGCTTGTTTCGTTCGCGCCGAACGCTGCGCCGCAAAGAATGTGGAGAGCCGACCCTCGCGAATTGGTAGTTCCACCAACCGGTAGCTGAGTTCGGTGATGGGCAGCGTGATCAGCATCGCGATCGCAAACTGTTGCCATCGCAGTGGTTGCCCTGGCTCGCGAATGATTTGATAGATCGGCCAGTGATACAGGTACATGCCGTAGCTGCGCGTGCCCACCCAACGCAGAGGCCCGATACCCAGCAAGCGGCCGATCCACGAACGTCGGTGCGTTGTCGCGGCAATGATTCCGATCGAGCACAGTCCGGTGAGAAAAAAGCCGCTGCGGAACAGCCAGGGACTGTACGAGAGGTCGTTCTTGTCGACCAGCCACAACGTGCTCATCATCCACGCCAACCCAGCAAGGCTGGCGAGCGCAAGCAGGTCGATGCGATGGGCGTGACGGCGTAACGGGCTACGCATGATGGCCCTCGGACGCCACAGCATCGCGAACGCGGCGCCCAGCATCAGTCCGCCCGCACGAGTGATGGTGCCGACGTACATCGTCTCGTTGACATTGATGCATCGTCCGAACAACGTCAGGTAGCCGTGGCTCTCTCCCGGCCCGCACGATGGCGCTCCCGTGGCCGGATTGGCGCCCAGATAGACCGTGCCACTGATGTACATCGCGCCGACCATCGCCGCCAGCCCAACGCTGATCGCAACTAACCACATCGCAACGCGTGGCAACCGATTGCCACGGAAGCGCAGGATCAACAACATGATCAGCGGCCACAGCAAATAGAACTGTTCTTCCACTGCGAGCGACCACAGGTGGCGCAGCGGGGCAAACGCTTCGGCGGCGGTGTAGCTCTGGCCGACCCACACCTGGAACCAGTTGCTCACGTAGAACGTGCCAGCCAATAGGTCGCCACGCGTTTGCCCCATTGGCCGACGTTCGAACAGTGCCATGTAGATGGCAAGTCCGCCCATCATTAGGAACAGCGCTGGTAGCAGTCGGCGCGCACGGCGGAACCAGAATTGGCCGAGTCGCACGCGGCCAGTGCGTTCCTTCTCCGAGATCAACAGCAGCGTGATGAGGTAGCCGCTGATGACGAAAAACACCTCAACACCGAGAAAGCCAGCCGAAAGCCACGTCGAGTTGGCGTGATACACCATCACGGCAACAACGGCGATCGCCCGCAGCCCATCAAGACCCGGCATATACGGCACGCGGCTGGTCTGCTCGCCGACTACCGGCGAGGTCAGCGGGGACGCGACGGTGACAGTTGACGCAGCCATTGGTTCTTCAAGTATCGCCTACTCGATGGTTTCTGCAACTGCAGCGAACGTGGCAACCTGTACGAAACTTCTCAAATTGGAGGCAACATGGCAGGGCAAGAGGCAGGCTGGCGCAACGATCCGTACGGTCGATTCCAGCAGCGGTACTACAACGGCACAGCGTGGACTGAGCACGTAGCCACGGGTGGCGAACAGCAGGTCGATCCACTGGGTGCAAGCACCGTGATACCGATCGCCACGCCGCCGACGGCCTTTGCTTCGGGCGATGGCGAGGGTGCTGGCGTGGTCAAGTTCTTAGAGGGAGCGGGCCCCGATTCCCGCGAGCGACCAGCGCCCAGTCTGCGCACCGCGGTTGCCGGACTCGGAGGCGCCGTGCTTGCGGCCGGAGTCTTCGCCGTGACATCGGTCGACGACCCCAGCCAAACGCGTATCGCTCTCGTCGCCTTTCTGATCATGGCGGCCGCGTTGGCGAGTCGCCTTTTCGTCAAGGTTGCCGAAGTGCAGGCCGCCGCCGTCGGCATGGCTGTGGTCTCGATACCAGCATTCGCCAGCGCGGTCACCGTCAGCGACGGCTCGAGCAGTTTCTGGACCGGACTACTCACCGCTGCGTTGTTCATTGCGGCATGGGCGTTGCCCGGTTTCAAGAGTCGCAACCTGCTGCTCGCGCTCGGCGCTATTGCCTTGGTGAGCGCGTTCGGTTCGCTGATCGATTCCGGCAGCAGCGAGTTTGTGCCTTCTGCGCTGAGCGACAATCTCGGCAACGAGGGAGTGGTGTACCTCGTCGGCGGAGCCCTCTACCTGGGACTGACGTTGTGGCTCGATCGCCGCGGCCATCGCGGCACGGGCACCGCGTTCGCGGCAGCCGGCGTGCTGTCGACCCTGATCGGTACCAGCCTGCTGGTAAATGACTTCGGTGAATCGTCGGCACCGATTTTCGTGCTGATTGTCGGCCTCGTCGTCGCTTTCGTCGGGTCCCAAGGAGCGCGGCGAGCCACCACTTGGTGGGGTGCAGTCCTTACCGCGATCGCAGCGGTGTGGTTTGTTGCAATCCAGTGGGAACCAGACACCAACACCGCAATCGGTGGCGTGCTGATCGTCGCTGGCGTCGCGCTCGTGGCAATCCCGCTGATAGCGACACCGCTGCAGGCTGCGATGAAGGCCGCTAAACCGGACCAAACGCCTCCGCCCCCGACAGCGGCAGCTTGACGGTCACTGAATGTTGATGCGCGAGCGGGGGTCCGCCACGGTGTACCGTACGCGTCACCTGAGTATTTCAATCGTTGACCACAACCCTGGAGGCTTTCCGTGGATTTCAGTAAGTTCAAAACATCTGATTGGCTGAAGATTGGTGGAGCAGTTGTGTTCCTCATCTTCGGCTTCCTGAGCTGGATCACTACTTCGGCTGACGGCCAAGACGTACCTGGCGCCGATGGCGGCAACGTATTCGACTTCTTCTTCACCGGAACGGTGCCGTGGATTCTCGTTCTGGCCACCGGCGTCATTACATTTCTCATCGTCAATGGCACGATGAAGCCCGGCGGCCTTCCTTGGCCGCTGATCATGCTGATCGGCACCGGCCTCGCATTGCTACTGATGCTGATCCGCGTCATCTTCAACCCGCTGGAGAACAAAGAACTCGTCGAGTCCTTCGGCTTTGAGATCGGTCGTGGAATCGGAATGATCGGTTCTGCCGTCGGCTGTGCTCTTGCATTCGCTGGCGCATTCCAGGGTTACAAAGAGTCCGGTGGCACCATCAGCGACCTCAAGGACATGAACAAGATGAAGTCGCAGTTTGGTGGAAGTGGTGGAGGCAATCCCCCGCCGCCCCCCGGCACGCCGCCGCCGCCGCCGCGCTGAGAAAACTTGGATAGTCCCAATCTGTACGGCAACGGCCCCGTCCTTAAAGGGCGGGGCCGTTGCGCGTCGGTACCGATACCATCGCCCGAGCATGCCTGAGCCCCTGATCGTCGCCGAACAACTGCACAAGCGTTTCGGCGAGTTCACCGCCGTCGACGGCATCGATGTGCAGGTGGAAAAGGGCGAGGCCTTCGGGTTCCTCGGCCCGAACGGCGCGGGCAAGAGCAGCACCATGCGCATGATTGCGTGCGTCTCGCCGCTTACCTCCGGGTCGCTGCGTGTATTCGGGCTCGACCCCGCGACGCAGGGCGCCGACATTCGCCGACGCATCGGTGTTGTCCCACAGCTCGACACGCTCGACACCGAGTTGAGCGTGCAAGAGAACCTGTGGCTGTATGGCCGCTTCTTCGATCTACCGCGCGCCGAAGCGAAGCGACGCGCGAAGGAATTACTGGAGTTCGCACAGCTCACCGAGCGCGCTGGCAGCGTCGTCGAAACACTGAGCGGCGGCATGAAGCGCCGCCTGTCGATCGCACGCTCACTCATCAACGAACCTGAGTTGTTGCTGCTCGACGAGCCGACCACCGGGCTCGATCCGCAGGCGCGACACGTGTTGTGGGATCGGCTCTATCGGTTGAAGCAGCAGGGCGTCACGCTGGTGCTGACCACCCACTACATGGATGAAGCCGAGCAGCTGTGCGATCGGCTGGTGGTGATGGACCAGGGCAAGATCGTCGCCGAAGGCTCACCGCGCGAGTTGATCAGCAAGTACGCAACGCGTGAGGTACTCGAACTGCGTTTCGCTGCCGACGGCAACGCGGCTGCGGCAGCAAAGTTGGAAGGAATCGGCGACCGACAGGAACTGCTGCCGGACCGCGTGCTCGTGTATGCCGCCGACGGCGAGCACGCGCTCGCTGAAGCGCACCGCCGTGGCCTCGAACCCGAGAGCGCACTCGTTCGACGATCAAGCCTCGAAGACGTGTTCCTGCTGCTGACCGGCCGCAGTCTGGTGGACTGATCAATGACGACTACCCCTGGTGCGTTCAGAGTCGCGAGTTGGCACCTCACCGCCTATCGCCGATTCTGGCGGCTTAATTTGTTGTCGTCGTTGGTGCAGCCGATGCTGTTCCTGCTGGGTCTCGGTGTCGGTGTGGGCTCGCTGGTCGATCGCAACGTTGGCTCTGGCGACATACTCGGTTCTGCCTCGTACGTTGCGTTCGTCGCGCCGGGGCTTCTGGTCACGACCGCAATGGCGCTCGGCGCTGGCGAGAGTATGTGGCCGGTCATGGGCGGGCTGACGTGGCAACGCGGCTACCACGGCATCGCAGCCACCGAGCTTGAGGCTCGCGACATCGTCCTGGGCCACGCCACCTGGATGGCGATTCGATGTGGCATCGCGGCAGCTGCGGTGGCACTGGCGTTGTCATGCTTCAGCGAAACGCGATCGTGGGGATTACTTCCCGGCGTTCTGGTCGCCGTCATCGTCGGGCTCTCGTTTGCGATGCCGATCATGGCGTTCTCAATCGGGGTAAAGGTAGACGGCGCGTTCGCAGGGGTGCAGCGATTCGTGATCATTCCCCTCTTTCTGTTCGGCGGCGCCTTCTATCCGCTGACGCAGTTGCCAACGGTCGTGCAATGGATCGCGAGAGCCTTCCCGTTGTGGCACGGCGTCGTCATGGCCCGCGACTTCTCGTTCGGCAACGTTGACTGGACCGGCGTGCTCGGCCACACCGCATACATCACCGCTTGGATCATCGTCGGCGTTTGGGTCGCGACTCGTCGCCTGCGCGGAAAGTTGTACCCGTAATGCTGCTGCGCATTATTCCCGCCTCGATGGTGGTTCGCCGACCGCATCGCATGATCGAACGCCACGTCGTCGCGTATCGTCGCCAATGGCTAATCGTCGTGAGTGGCTTCTTCGAACCGCTCTTCTATCTCATCAGCATGCGAGCAGGCTTGAGCGATCTGGTCGGCAAGGTCTCGGTGGCCGGCAAGCAGGTCTCCTACGAAGCGTTCGTCGCGCCAGCGCTGATGGCTTCCTCCGCGATGAACGGCGCTATCTTCGATTCCACCGGCAACGTGTTGCACCGAATGAAGTACGCGCGCATTTACGACGCCGCCCTTGCAACGCCGATGAGTCCGGCCGACGTCGCTGTCGGCGAGATCGGATGGGCGCTACTTCGCGGTCAGCTCTATGCCTGCAGCTTCCTCGGCGTGATGGCCGCACTCGGCTTGGTTGATTCGTGGTGGAGCCTGCTGGCGTTGCCTGCTTGCGCGTTGATCGGCCTGACGTTCGCCAGCATCGGCTTCGCTGGCACGACCTTCATGCGCGGCTGGACCGACATGGAAATAGTGACCACCGCGATGATGCCGTTGGCGTTGTTTTCGGCGACGTTCTTCCCGATCTCGAGCTACGGCTCGTGGTCGTGGGTGGTGCAGATCTCGCCGCTCTATCACGGCGTCGTGCTGGTGCGTGCCGCCAATGCTGGCGTCTGGGATTCATCGCTGCTCGGCCACATCGCAGTGCTCGTCGCGCTGGCGCTCGTCGCCATCGTGATCGCCGCACGTCGCCTCGACACCCTCCTGCGCAAGTAGGGTCGCGGGCGTGGGGTTTCTGGGGCTACATCGTCCCAAATCAGGTTCTGGGGCTGAATTGTTTCGGAAACCGGAACAGATCGCGCCCAGAACAATCGGATTTGTCGTCGGCGCAATCGCCCTGCTCTTCGTCGTACTTCGCTTGCTGGTCGCGGCCGACGGCGATGTGAGCCGCTTTGTCGTCGCTGGCAGCCTCTACACCGACGCTGCGAAAGTGCAACCGGTAATTCATGTGCTCGACTCGCCCGGTTACGACGGGCAGTTCTATTGGCGACTGGCGACCAACCCGACCGAACTCGAAATCGCGGAGTATCGCGGTGTGCAGTTCGACGCTCAGTTCCGAGTGACCCGCATCGCGTATCCAACGCTCGCTTGGGCGTTATCACTCGGCCAAGCCAACTGGGCGAAGTGGTCGCTCGTGATCACCAACGTTCTCGGTATGGGGGTCATCGGTTACGTGGGGGCACAATTGGCACGCAACCGCGGACGGCCCGCGATTCTTGGCGCGACGCTGGCGTCGTCGTCGGGCCTCGTCTTTTCGCTCAGCCGCGACCTGTGTGAGGTAACTCTGATCGCGGCGCTTGCTGCCGGCGTCGCGCTGATGTCTCGCAGGCACTACATGTGGGCGGCGGGCTGCTGGACAGTTGCGTGCCTCGTCCACGAGCAAGCCCTGTTCTGCGTTGTCCCCTACGCCTTGTATCGCTTGGTCAGTGCGATGCGCCGCCGAGAGTGGTCGCCCACTGCACAGGACCTGCCCTGGATCGTCTCGCTCGCTGCCTTCGGCGCGTGGCAATTGATCTGTCGCTCCGTTGTCGGAGAATTCCCCGTCCTGTCCGCGAAGGGCGGCCTGGACATTCCATTCATGGGTCTGATCGAACAGACGAAGAACTGGATGCAGGACGGGATTGGCCCGGTTGAAGCGCTCGTAGTGCCACAGCTTGCATTGCTCGTCGCTCTCGTCGTCATCGCCTTCCGCAGTACGAACTCGCTGCAGAGCGACGATCAATGGCTGCGTTGGGCACTGATCGGTGCCGTAGGGGTTACTGCCTCGTTGTCGCATCTTGTGTGGGTTGATCCGGCCGCGCTGCGGCAACTGGTAGTGCTGTCCACCATCGCGTGGTTGGTCATCGTGATGTCCGGCCGCCGTATTCCGCTCGCGCTCGTCGGCGCTACCGCGTTGGTGTGGGTGTTCACCGCCGCGGTGCGCGTGGTCGAGATCTAAGGTACGAGTCGTGGCTGGGGGTATCGATGTTGCGGCGATTGATCGCCGGTTGAAGTCACCATGGGCGGTCGGACTTGCCGCCGGGCTAATTGCCGTTGTGTTTGTCGTGCTGCGGCTGGTGATCGCGGCCGATGGCGACGTCAGTAAATTCGTCGTTGCCGGGCACGTGCACACCAACGTTGCCGAAGTGCAACCGGCCATTCACGTCTTCGACTCGGATGGCTACGACGGTCAGTTCTATTGGCGCTTGGCGACGAACCCAACCGAACTCGACTCGACGCCATACCGCGGCGTGCAGTTCGACTCGTCGTTGCGCGTGTCACGAATCGGCTATCCGACGATTGCGTGGGCACTTACGTTCGGTCAGGCCACATTCGTGAAGTGGTCGCTGGTGATCGTCAACGTGATCGGGATCGGGGTGCTCGCGGCCTCGGCAGCGAGTCTCGCTCGACGACGCGGTCGGCCGGCGTTCGCTGGTCTCGCGCTCGCGTCGTCGTCGGGAATCGTGATGTCACTCAGCCGCGATCTGTGTGAGGTGACGATGATCGCTGGATTAATCGCCGGTCTCGCGCTGATCGCCCGACGGCAATATGGCTGGGCGGCGGCGTGCTGGATGGCGGCGAGCCTCGTTCATGAGCAGTCGCTACTCCTCATCATCCCCTACGCCGCGTATCGCGTGGTCGGCAGGATTCGCAGTCGTGAATGGAAGCTCGGGCTCGCCGACCTTCCCTGGATCGCGGGGATGGCTACGTTCGGCCTTTGGCAGCTGACGGGCCGTCTACTGCTCGGAGAGTTCCCGGTGCTCGGGTCAAGCGGCGCCAGTCTGGACCTACCGTTCAACGGGTTGCTCGACCAGGCCAATCACTGGATCACCGACGGCTTCGATGGCCAGCAGTACTTGATCGTGCCGCAACTCGCATTGCTCGTCACCCTGATCGTGATCGCGTTTCGCAGCGTTGCCACACTTGCGGCCGAAGATCGATGGCTGCCCTGGGCGTTGGCAAGCGCTGCCGCGCTGTCGACGATGCTGTCGAAGAACGTGTGGGTCGGTCCTGCCGAATTGCGTCACCTCGTCGTGCTGTCGACGATTGCGTGGCTCGTCATCATCTCGTCCGATCGCCGAATTCCTATCGCACTCGTCGGCGCGACCGGGATGGTATGGCTGATGACCGCCGCGCTAAGAACGACTGCGATCTAAGCGATCTGCGAGAAGACCGAGGGCAGACGTTCGATCAGCTCTCGGGGTCGAACATGAACTCCTTGGCCTCGCGGACCACCGCGTGCGCGGCCGCGGCCACGTCGGGAAGATCCTCGTCGGGGAAGGTCGTTGCGCCATCACCGAACGAAATCAGGAACTTCGTCATTTCATCTCTCCTTGTCGGGGCAACGGCTCAGCGTTAGGTCGGTCAATTCGTAGCACTTCGTGCAGCGGATCGTCGATGGGGTTGTCGGGTTCCAGGTTTCCGCGAGCGACGAGGGTGAACCCGGCGCTCAGCAACGCACGCCAGGAAGCTTCGTTCGTTGAGTTGACCGGCACGACGAGGTGCGTGACGGTCGGGTCGTGCGACCACACGCGCTCGACGAACGAACGGATCATCACCGTGCCGAGGCCGCGCCCAACGCGATCGGGATCGCCGAGCAGGTAGTCGATCGAGCCCGTGTCGGCTCCGACGGGGTAGACGTCGGCCATCTCTGCGACATCGGTCGGATAGTCCACGAAGCGGCAGTACTGCATCACACCTACGGGTTCACCATCAAGTGAAGCGATGTAGTCCTCGGCGTTCTCGAGGCCGTCAATCACCGCGCTGAAGTCGCGCTCGAGTGCCTCGGATGAGTACTCGTGATTCCACCAGCGAGCAACGTGCGGCTCCGCGAGCCACCCCGCCAACATCGGAAAGTCGTTGCGAGTCAGTCGCTGAAAGGTGAACACTGTCTGAGTCTGCCTGTACTCGGCCATCCAGCGAGGCTGCCCCTGCCACTGCGGTTGCTATTGTCACTGCACAGCATGAGCTATTCCTGTGGTTCGAGCTGACTTCCGATCTAATTACGGTATATCCTGTTGATATGCGAGGTGGGCATCAGACGATCGACGAATGGCAGCAGCGAATCGGCGAGCAGGTCCGCGCCGCCCGCCTGGATCGTGGGTTGGACCAGGCGCGGCTTGCCGAGCTCGCCAGCCTCAGCACGTTCGCTATCAGCTCGCTCGAGAATGGGAAGGGCAGTTCGCTGGGCAGCCTGATCGCCGTCGTCCGTGCCCTCGATCTCACGGAGTGGCTCGACCGCCTGGCTCCGACATCGGTGGTCAGCCCGCGGCTCGTGTTCGAGAGCCAAGGCCGGTCACGAGTCCGCCGCCGCGCTACACCGCGCCGCACGCCATGACGTACGAATCCGTCGCGGCGATCGAAGTGGCCGTGTGGGGCCGAGTCGTCGGATACATCGCGTTCGACCCGTCGACTCGGTCGTACGCATTCGAATATCACCCCGACTGGCAACGTGCGGGCATCGAGCTCGATCCGATCAACATGCCGATCGAGCGGCGGGTTCACATCTTCCCAGCGCTTCCTGAAGCGACCTATCTGGGTCTGCCGCCGATCATCGCCGATTCCCTCCCCGACTCGTTCGGCACCGCTGTGCTCAACGCGGAGCTGGCACGCGAGGGCGTGACCCGTGCCGACATCACCGCGCTCGACCGGTTGGCGTACACCGCGAATCGGGGAATGGGTGCGCTCGAGTTTCGTCCGGCGCGCGGGCCGCGCCGAACAGCGCCATCGATGATCCACATCGTCGATCTCGTGACCGCGAGCAGAGCTGCGTTCACGGGCGTATTCGACGACGACGCCCACGCACGCGCTGCCCTCACGCAACTCATCCTCGTCGGCACATCAGCCGGCGGAGCGCGTGCGAAAGCCGTCATCGCGTGGAACCCGGCGACCGACAAAATCCAATCCGGTCAAGTCCCCGTCCGTGAAGGCTTCGAGCATTGGCTGATCAAGCTGGACGGGACGGGCGAACACGGCGCGCTTGGCACCACGACGAATTGGGGTCGAACTGAGTTCGCCTACTACTTGATGGCCACAGCAGCGGGAATCGACATGGCTCCATCGCGACTGCTGCACGAAGGCGGACGAGCGCACTTCATGACTCGCCGCTTCGACCGCGATGGCAACATCAAGATCCACCTTGCCTCGCTGTGCGCGCTCGGCGCGCTGGACTTTCGGGCGATCGGCGTGCACGACTATGCGCAGTACTTCCAGACGATTGACGCCCTCGGGCTAGGGGCGGACGACCGTCAGCAGGCGTTCCGCCGGATGGTGTTCAACGTCGCCGCCGTCAACCACGACGACCACACGAAGAATTTTGCGTTCACACTTCGCGAGGGCGGTCGTTGGGAGCTTGCACCGGCGTACGACCTGACACACGCCAATGTCCCGGGCAACAAGTGGATCGGGCAGCACCTGATGTCGGTCAACGGGAAGTTCCGTGACATCACGCGCGACGACCTGCTGACTGTGGCCGATCGCTACCAAGTGCCCAATGCGCGCCGGACGATCGACAAGGTGTGCGATGCGGTTGACAACTGGTCCGAGTACTCGCGTCAGGCGGAGGTCGCGCCAGACCGGCACGAACTGGTCGCCGCTGATCTGAGCGCGGCCCGGATGAAATGACCCACTTTTGGGCAGCGCTCGACTCATGGTCATACTCCGGTGCTACCATCAACCCATGGGCTTCACGAAGTACGCCAAGCGCTCGATCTCGTTGCCAGTCGAGCTGGACGCAGAACTCGAGCAGCAAGCAGAAGCTGAGGGCACCACGGTTTCGGCGCTGCTCGCAACGGCCGCCGAGCGTTCCCTTCGTATCCGGCGCGGACTAGCCGCGGCAGAGGACTGGAAGCGTGAGACGGGCATCACCTTCACGCCCGAGCAAGTCACGGAAGTCGACGCACTGCTCGATGCGGCGGGTGTCGTTCAGGCCGGTGTCGTTCAGGCCAGAGCCGTTCAGGCCGGAGTCGTTCAGGCCAGAGCCGATATCGGTGGCGCCAACCGGCCTTCAATTTCGATCAAATGACGGTATTGGTCTACGACTCCGGCGCGCTGATCGCCGCCGAGCGCGACACGCCTCGTTTCTGGCTGATACATGAGCGTGCGCTGCAGCGCGGCGTGGTGCCCATCGTTCCCTCAGTCGTCGTCGTTGAATCGACATATCCAGGGATGCGCAACCTTGATCGTTTACTCGCTGGCTGCGAGGTTGAACCGCTCGAACTAGGACCGGCAACCGCGGCCGCAAACCTGCGTCATGTCACGCCCGGCGGCACCGTCGTCGACGCCGTGGTAGTGGAGACGTCATTGCGCCGTGGCGCCGCGGTGGTGACATCGGATCGGGCCGATGTTGAGGCGCTCGCGACTGCCCTCAACCGCACGATTGCAGTCATCGACATCTGAGGCGACGGCCTGTCGTCAGGCGGCGCTGAAGTCGACTTTGGCGGTCTCGGCGACGCTGGCCGTACGCCCGGGTGCGCCCTGCCATGTCCAGTACATGTTCGTGTGGGCGATCACCTTGTCGGGCGCCGGCAGGCCGTACTCGCTGAAGTCGTCGGTGGTGTGCGCGTCACTGGCGAGCACGGTGTCGTAGCCGCGAGTGAAGGCGCCGTGGATCGTTGCGCGAATGCAGGCGTCGGTCTGCGCGCCGGTGACAACGACTCGACCGACGCCGCGCTTGGCGAGTTCGGCTTCGAGCGTTGTGTCCTCGAACGAGTCGCCGTACTTCTTGTGCACGAGCACCTCCGAATCCTTGCGCTGCAACTCGGGCACGTACTTCCAACCCTCGGTGTAGGGCACAAGTTCTTCGCTCTCGTGCTGAACCCAAATCACCGGCACGTTCTCGGCACGGGCTTTGTCGACAAGCGTGTTGATGTTCGCGATCACTTCATCGCGCTTGTGCGCAGCGGCAACAACACCGTTCTGCACGTCGACCACCAGGAGCGCAGTGTTCGGACGGTCTTTGAGTGTGGTCATGTTGATCTCCTAGGTAGTGGACGGATTGGCAGCTCACATGGCAATTGCGCCTAGCGCGCCCACATCAGTGTGGCCTAGCTGACGCGCCGCGAACCTCTGCCCTGGCGACTGTCTGGAGAATGTCAACCTCTTCTCGGCCACGATTGACGCGACGTCTACCAAACCAGGGACATCTGTGAACGCAATAGGCTGCTGAAGGTCGGAGGTTTGGAGCTCACGGACCATGGTTTCCTTGTAGAGCTCCGACAGCTTGGTCTGGACACCGATGGCTGCGCTGATGTACTCGTCTGTCCCAAGGAGCAACGCCTCGTTGCTGGCCGCGTCGAACTCGGCCTGGGCGTGTTGCGTGTGATCTATCGAGCCCTGGCCAAGCTGTTTTCGACGCATGATCTCGAAGAGTCCCATGCCGAGTGATTCTCGAAGTCCTTCGGCTACAGCGATGTGCTGCGCGTACGCGACGCTCCGTCAGAAGAAACCGCTCTCGGTCCACCCGACGATTACGAGAAGAAGTCGCCCAGGCCACGACGAATGCCCCGAGTTGAGCGAGGAATACAACGAGAACCGGTAACCCGACCGAGAACCACAGGGACACTGCTTCCACGCGCGCGCAGTCTGCGGAGGATGTCGCAACCTCAACACGCGGTATCCGATTGGCTGGTCGAGTGGCAGGCTGCCCAGCACTATAAGTCGCTTGCATCACATAAGCACAGTGCTTATACTATCCAATGTGCTTATGCAGCTGATGGAATCGTTGCGAAAGGCAGGCGTCCTCGGGCACATGTCGCGAGATGTCCCTTCCCCTAAATCAAGCATGCGCTTCGACGCAATGATCGATATCGGGCCTGCGCGGTTCGTTGCAGAGGAGCGCCGAAGGGCCCCCTACCCCAAGGAACTCAGTGAGATGGGCGCTCTGCGAGCGGCAATGGAATTGGCCGGAACCCCCCTTCTCGTGCTGCCGTTCGTTTCGGAAGCTCTGGGTGAAAGTCTGCGACAAGCGGGCTGGTCGTGGGCCGACGGGTCTGGGAACTATGACCTGCGAGCTCCGGGACTGCTGTTGCAACAGCGACGCACACACACTCGCCCGGCATCGCTCGTCACAGCTCTTCCGCAAGGCTCAGGAAGCTTCGCGATTATTCGAGCGCTGATCCGCTTTCACGATGGGGAGGACGAGGAACCGAGCGCGACCGCGCTGGCCGGACAGGCTGGGGTGACCCAACCTCGTGCGTCGCAGGTCCTCGCTCAACTTTGCAAACTAGAACTCGTCTCTAAGACCTTGACCGGCCGCTGGGTCCCCGACAGGAAAGCACTGCTCGATCGTTTCCTAATCGATTACAAGGGGCCGGGCGGATCGGAACAGTATCTGTACTCGCTTGATCCACTATTGGAGGTTGCGAGGAAGCTGGCACATGTCAGCAGGACCCCCGGTGACGTCGTCATCTCTGCCGATGTCGGCGTTGACCTCATTGCACCTTGGCGCCGTCCCAGCACCATGATTGTCTACGCACGTGCACCCATCGACTCGGCCCAAATTGGTCTCCTCGCCGCGCAAGGGCGGGGGGACGCCAACATCATCATTCGTTACGCGCGAGATACATCGGTCTTTCCGAGGCCGCAGCTCGTGGCCGAGGTGAGGGGAGTCGAAGTGTCGCTTGCGGATCCGACGCAGATGATTTGGGATCTCCACGACCTAGGCGGTGCCGATCGACACGAGGCGGCGGAGGTGATGTGCGAGTGGGTATTGCGGAGCCGCCCCTGAATGACCTCGCGCTAGTTGCGAAGTCCGTTGCGGACGATGTCGGCTTCGTCGCGCTTCGCGACCTCAGCGAGGTGATGGGTGGGGATAGCTACAGACTCATCGGCGGCCACATGGTGACGGCACTTGTCGCGCGGTGGAATCTCGGGCGCGAGCTTTACAGGGAAACTCAGGACGCAGACCTTGGAGTTCCGCCCGTCGCTGTGCGCGATGCCGCGCTGGTCGACCGGCTGCTGGGCATCGGATATCAACGACGAGCAGGCAACCGCTTCGGACGAATCATGACCGATATACCCGTGCGCGTGCTCGGGGTCGACGCCCCACGTCCCGAGGCTGTAATCGACATCCTTATCCCGACGTACAACAGTCGAGTTCGCGATCACCGTGAGTTCGGAGACCACCTCGTCACTACCGAGGTGCCGGGCTTAGCAACTGCGTTACGGCGGCCGGCAGCCGATATGTCCTTGACACTTCAACGTCTGAACGGTGAGGTTCTAAAGGTGGCGCTCGCCGTCTCGGATGAGGTCTCAGCAATCGTTCTCAAGGCGCTCGCTACTTCGGTGCGGTCAAAGGCCACGGACGTCGTAGATCTTTGGCGGTGTTTGGAAATCGGGTACGCAGCGCGCCTCGACCCCACACAGTTCGATGACGACGAGTCGACACGTGCGGCAGTGGTCGTACGCAAATTGTTCGCAGAGCGGGGCGGCTTCGGGATGTCGAGCGTGACGGTGGAACTTGGTCTCACTTCGCGGGCGGCAGACGAGCGGTTCACGCGCATCAGCGCGCTCGTTGATCGCGTTCTCGGGGCAAGCTAAGCGCGCAAGCGCCTGGGTGAACCTGACGCTAGGTCTGTTGGCTGAAGCACCGAACTCGGTAGTCTCGGACCCGGCTAGCCTCCGTCCGGCATGGGTGCCGTTGAGCAGGTCGAGTCGAACGATCGCAAAGCAGTCACGTCGTTTGTCCGCATGGACGAGGCTTTGCTGGGGCACCACCCCCATCACGTGGCCGCCATCAACGCCGATCTCAAGAAAGTGATGCTCGGCAATAGCGCGTTCAACCGGGGCATGGAGCACGCGATGTTCGTCCTCAAGGACAGCGAGGGCGCGGCCATCGGGCGGGCGACCGCCTTCGTCAACGATCGTTGGCAGGCGCATCATGGCGAGCCGGTCGGTTTCATCGGCAACCTCACATTCGGTGACAAGGTCGACGTCGCCGCCGCGCAGGATCTGTTCGCTGCGGCAGAGGGTTGGTTGCGCGGCCGCGGCGCGACCCGCAGTATCACTCCCGTCGACGGCACCGGTTTGCTCGGTCTCGGCCTCCAGGTTGCGGACCACGACGTCACGCCGATGTTTCCCGGCCGTTGGAATCCTGCGCACTGGGCTGGCCTGATTGAGTCGTGCGGCTACGCATCGCGATATCCGCTCCTGACCTGTGAGGTCGACTTCACCAGCGAGCAGTACCAGACCGTTGCCCAGCGAGCCATCGACAGCGCTGCGTGCACCGTCCGGCCCATCGACAAGAAGCGTTGGAAGGAGGAGATCGCCCTTCTCAACACGATCTTCAACCTCGGGATGGCAGACGAATGGGAGTTCAACCCGTACACAACCGAGGAATTCTTGGAGGTGGCCGGTGCCCTCAAACCGATCGCCGACCCGAACACCTTCCTCTTCGCCGAGGTCAACGGTCAACCGGTCGGGATCTGCTTCGGTCTGCCCGATCTGTCGCCCCTCATGCAGTCGTTCCACGGCAAGCTCGGTCCGGTACAGCTGGTCAAGCTCCTGCGTGGCGGCCGGCGCCCGGATCGTTGGGGACTCATCGGGATCGCGGTCAATCCCGAATACCGCGGTAAGCACATCGGCCAGACTCTCGCAGCAACACTCTTCCGTCACTTCGAAACACTCGGGATGCGATCAGCCCCGTACTACTGGGTCAACGAGTCGAATCTCGGCTCCCGGCGGCTAGCTGAGTCCTTCGGCGCACAAAGTCACACCGCCTACGTCGCCTACGACAAGCAGCTCTCAACCACTCGCGGCAGCGAGAGACGCGGCACACCTTTCGACGCGCGGCAACCGCACCCATCTGCCGACGCGTATCCTGCGGCATGAGCTTCGATGGTGTCAGCGGAACCTTGACGGTGGCGGCGGTCCAGGCGACACCGGTGTTTCTCGATCGCGCGGCAACCGTCGAGGTGGCCGCCCGGCACGTCGCTTCGGTGGGCGCCGAGCTGGTCGTGTTTCCGGAGTCGTTCGTGCCGGGCTACCCGGACTGGGTGTGGCGGCGAGCCCCGATGAGCGATGGCGACTGGTATGCCCGGTTGGTAGACAACGCCGTGCGCGTCGATGGCACCGATCTTGATCCGGTGCGTGACGCCGCACGCGACGCTGGGGCGACAGTTGCGGTAGGCGTCACCGAGCGATCGCAGTCGGACACGCTCTACAACACAGTCGTCTACATCGGGGCCACGGGCGAGATCGCCGGTCGCCACCGCAAACTGGTGCCCACCGGCGCCGAGCGGTTGGTATGGGCCAATGGCAACGACCACCTGCTGACGGTCATCGATGTCGGAGGCGTGAAGGTCGGTTCGCTGATTTGTTGGGAGAACTACATGCCACTCGCACGGATGGCGATGTACGAGCGCGGGGTCCACGTGCTGTTGGCGCCGACGTGGGACAACAGCGACGAGTGGGTGCCTACCCTGCGCCACATCGCCAAAGAGGGCCAGATCTTCGTCGTCGGTGTGACCGCTTTCCTGCGCGGCAGCGATGTGCCGCGGGATCTGTCTGATGCTGATGATCTGTACGGAGGGGACGACGACTTCATGTCGCGCGGCAACTCCACGATCGTCGCCCCGGGTGGCGAACTGATCGCCGGGCCGCTGATCGGCGAAGCGGGTGTCGTGTCCGCCGAGCTTGATCTATCGCGTATCGCTGCCGGCCGTCGCATGTTTGACCCGACCGGTCACTACGCCCGCCCGGACGTGCTGTCGCTCCACCAACACGTGAGTGACGAGCACTGAGCAACCGGGGCGCCTCAGCCCTCGACGGCGGTCAGCCGTTGGTGGCCGAGATCGAGGAGCCGAACGCCGTCGGGGTATTGGTCAACAACGGGTCTGAGTGCTGCGAGACCGGCCCGCAGCGCTGTCCGAGGTACGCCGCGGTTGGCCAGGAGGCTCTGCAGCCAATCGAGGAGATCGGTGTCTACTGGTTCTGCATGTTCGTCGCCTGGGGACGACGTCCATCATCCCCCTGACTCAGACCCGGCGTACTTCTAGCCGCGCATTTGTCTGCTTAGCAACGCACCTTGCGAACGCCGTCCAACCGAGGCAAACTTGACACGCCTCGGGCAAGCGCCCTTGGAAGTGGACCCGGTTGCCTACCGGACGGTAGGGGAACCGGGTTCTGCGCGTTACGGGCGAACTTCGCTGACGTCTTGGACGACCGGATCAATCGGGCCACGCCAACGCGAGCCCGCACCGTGTGTCCGGAGCAGCTGCTACATGGTTTCGACGGATTCTCCCGTCGACCGATCTACTCGACGCGCATTCCGCTGATTGCTCTGGCGATTACTAGCTGTTGGATTTCGCTGGTGCCTTCGAAGATCGTGTGGCTCACGGTCCCGGGTTTTCTGGGTGTCGACGAGTGATGCTCGATGCCTCTGAGCAGCGGTTTCGCAAGCGTCGATGACGGCTCGTGTCGGTCTGTCCGGACAGTTCTAGGGATGGCGAATAGGGATGACTTCGAAGATCTACAGATCTTGGGAGGTTCAAAGTGAGATGTCGCGCAACTTTCCGCGGGTCTGGTGACTGACACTGATGTGAGATCGTTGCTCGTGGGAGAACCGTCAGCGCCGAACGGGCTGGACGCCGTGTATCGAGAGCACTTTGCCGGTCTGATGAGGGTGGCATTCTTGATGCTCGGCTCGAACGACGCCGCCGAGGATCTGGTGCACGACGTGTTCCTGCGCTGCGCAGACCGACTCACCGATCTCGAGAATCCAGCAAGTTATCTACGCGTGTCGGTCGTGAACGCGTGCCGTCGGGAGTTCAGGCGCCGCGCCCGATTGACCAGCATCACGGCAGACGTGGCCGAGACTGCGCCGACTTCTGAGTCCGCAGATCTTCGTCGCGCCCTGTTGGCGCTTGGGCCGCGAAAACGCGCTGCCGTCGTGTTGAGGTTTTACGAAGACATGTCTTTCGATGAGGTGGCCGGCGCCTTGGGGTGCGCGCCAGCAACGGCGCGGAGCCTGGTCCGCCGGGCAATGAACGAGATGCGAGGAGCAGTCGATGAACGATGACGCCAAAGAAGTGCTGCTGCGGCGACGGCTCGGCGAGCTCGCCGGTCTCGCACGCACGACGCCTCGAAAGCTCCCTTCCGCCTCGGCGCTCCGACCCGGGCCAGCCCTGCGGCAACCGCCAACTCCTTGGCGCGCTGCGTTGCTGATTGGTTCCGCCGCGGCTGTCATTGGCGGACTGGTCGTGTTGTCACAGCGGGAGCGGCCGACCGTGCCGACGGACGCCGCTGGTTCCACAACGGTGCCCGAGCAGTCGACGGTGAGCACGGCGCCTGGCTCGATTCCATTGCCGTCAACCACCTACGTCGCCGTCGATCCCGGGCCCATCATCGACCCGGCGGGCGTCATCACTTACGCCACGACGGACCAGAGAAACACCACGTGGCCCACGGTGGCCACGAGCGGAGCTCCGGCGAACAACCGCGGCTACGGCATGGCGGTCTGCGGCGGCAGTAGCTGGACCAAGTTCGCGTCGCTGGAGTCCAACAACGGGCCGCGGCACACGTACGTCGGGACACTCTGCACGATCACGACATTGGCTGAGTCGGCACCGGGCACGGTCGCGACCTGCGCCGCGGTTACTCCAGACGTGCACTACGCACGCTGCCAACGGTTGGACGACACCGCCACAGGCACCGCGGCGCCGCACCCGGAGATTCCTGACACGATGATCATCGAGTCAGATTCTCCTCCCCTCGGGCTTCGCGTGACGCCGTCAGATGCCAAACCGATCTTCGGTTCCGACATAGGGGCAAGGTCATCTGGAAGCGCGGCGTACACAGATGACACGGCGTCGGTGCAACTTTCGGCTGGCGAGACCAGCCGCACCACTTGCTTCGAGATCACCTTCTCCGCCTTCTCATCGACCGGGTGTCTCGACACGACCCTGCTCTCCACTGGCCTCGCCTATGCGGCCTTCCAAGACGGGACCGGACCGATCGAACTAGTCGGCATCGTTCCCGACGACGTCGCGACCGTCGACATTGCAGGTGTCATCATCCCGGTCCGCACGAACGTCTGGCACTTCACGGCACCGGCCGGTACTGACCTCAACTTCACAGTTCGCTCAGCAGACCAGACTCGCTCAGCCTCCCTCGGTTGACGGTGCCCACACCGAACGGCAGAGTTCCCGGTGTGCTGGCGTCAATCGACCAGAACCTGTAACGAATCTTCGAGTGCTCCGAAGCCCTGCTGGCGGACGAGCGCGGCAATGACTTGCGCAGGCGTCATCGGCGGCCGCTTCTTGCGCGCCGCCATCGACCTCACTGCGAGGGACACCACGCTGGGCTCGTCGTCGACGAGATGCCCGACCAATTGCGGTGGCGTCACGACGGCAATGCCCCGCTGCCGAAGCAACTCACTGTCGAAGTCGCGAACGTTGTAGGTCACCAGCGCCGTAGCGCCGACGTGAACCGCTGCCGCCGCGACATGCCGGTCCTTGGGATGGTTGTCCATATCGCCGATGAGGTGCTCGTACCCCTCGACCGACGCGGCTTGGAACGCCCGCCGCATGGCGCCGACCGAGCGTGCGTCGAACTGCGTCGGCTCGATGTCGGGCCGGTCCGCGAGCACGTTTCGGGTCATCTCGTCGAGGATCGCCGCCGTCCAGCGCGGATCGAACGCGTCGAGCGCGCCGAGCGTGAGCAGCAGATCGCGCACGACCACCGGATAGAGGACGCAGGCATCCAGTAGGTAGACCGGCGCCACGGTCAGTAGCTCAGCCCGAGGTCCTCGTCGGCCTCGGTCAACTCCCCGAGCGCCGCAAGCTTGGACGCCCGACGGTCGCGGTAGGCGAGCACATCACTCGCCAGCAGTCGACGATGGGTGCCAGCCATGTGAGCCGGCAGCGAACCCTGGTCGATCAACCGAACGACATAGGTCCGCGAGAGCCCGAGCAGATCGGCCGCCTGCTGCGTCGTCAGTTCCGCATCGGCGGGGATGACGTGGACGGGCACGCCGGTCGCCAGATCGCGCAGCAACGATCGCACCGCCCGGCTCGCATTCTCGGGAAGAACGACCGTCTCGCCGCCCACCCGAACGCTCACCGACGACTGCTCCGAGTCGAGCGACGCGACGACGACCCGGTCGCGTTCCTCCAGATCGAACACCTCGGCCTTGGTCGAACTCATGCGCTCAGTATCTACCCCAAACGACACAAACGCAACCAGACACCGGGAGGTCGTGGTCGCAGGGCTCAGTCGTCGGCTGGGCCAACCACAACCCCCAAGATGAAAGGTCAACGAGTCCAGGATGCCTCGCACCATCGACATGACCTCGTTGACGAACGTCGAGAGATCCTCCGGCTGCGCCAGCCTTGCGGGTGCACACTCCCGTGAAACTCGGCAACCCACTCCGAGGCAGTGTCAGTCCATGTCGCACAGCGTGCCATCTGGTCAACTACTAGCGCCTATCGGCGCGCGCTCTTAGCAAAGCACCTTGCGAGTGGGGCCCTCCCGGGTCATACTTGCTGTGCCTCGGGCACGCGCCCTTGGAAGTGGACCCGGTTGCCTACCGGACGGTAGGGGAACCGGGTTCTGCGCGTTACGGGCGAACTTCGCTGACGTCTTGGACGACCGGATCAATCAAGCGACGCCAACGCGAGCCCGCGCCGTGCGCCCATGCGACAGCATCTGCAATCCACAGCATCGGCTCCGCACTGCCACGACGATGCTCGAAGACTAACGACGGCTCTGGCCGGCGAACGCGCACGAGTTGTCGCTCGTCTTCGCTCGTCTTCTCTGTTGTCGTCTCGACTCTCGATCACAAGGCGGGACACCTGCCGTTCCTGAACGACCTCAACGATGCGCGCCAGACATGCGTTCCTCGCAATGAATTCGCTTTCTCCATGGGCTCGATGGCTCACCGCCACGAACACGCCGATTGGCATTTCAGCGATCGCCGAAAGAACATGACGCTTCTGGGTATCGGACTCGTTGTTGAAGTGGACCCGCTCATAGACGGCCAGCGCCCTGATCGCGGGTCTCAAGTCGGGCAGATGGCGCGCTTCAGCCATCACGCACGCCATGAGGTACCGACGGCCACGCACGGACTCGTCGACGAACGCGTCGGTGAAGGGCAGCCGCTTCAAACTTCGATCCTACGAAGCAGCTGCTACATGGTTTCGACGGATTATCCCGTCGACTGACTACTCGACGCGCATACCGCTGATGGCCCGGGCGATTACCAGCTGCTGGATTTCGCTGGTGCCTTCGAAGATCGTGTGGCTCACCGTCTCTCAGGGTTATCTGGGTGTGGTGTCGTGGTCTCCTGCGCGCGGGACCAGGTCTTACGCGAGTTGGCGTATCCGACTCGTGTCACCGTTTCCACACGTTTCTAGGTCGGAAACTAGGGATTTGGCCGATTTCAACCGACTTCGATTTCGCGACATCCCTACCCGCGAGTGCGCCATGTAGGGACGCCCTGCTCACCTCGCTAGGGCCGCAGCTCTCCCGAGCCGGACGACGATCTTGTGGCGATCGGCAGTGGTGAGGCGGCTCGGCCCAGCGTGCACTCTGCTCCGGGGGGAGCACAGGCAGCAGTTCATCGCAGCGGGTCGGCTGGCATCTTGCAAGGACGGGCGAGACTGGGCGAGTGACCGAACACATGACACTTGGTGATGGCATGGCCCATCTTGCCGACCTCCTCGACAGGGTTGCGGGCGCCGTTCAGTCAATCGTCCTGAAGGCGACGCCGCTCGATGGCAGCCCCGCCATGGCCGAGCTCACCGCAGAGAAGCCGTATCGAACTCCACGAATGCAGACGCCGTTGGCAAACACGACCACGTACGCGTCCGTGCTCGGATTCGCCGTGTCCGACGCAACGAAGGCTTACGCGCACCTCCTTCGACACCCCGAACTCCTCGTCTGGGCGCCATTCGTGAACGCGCGCGCTGGACTGGATGCGGCTGCCTACGCCTTCTGGCTCGTCGAGCCGCACGCCGGAGTCGAGTTCCGCGTTCAACGTGGAATGGCGTTTCGACTGCACAACGCTCGAGAGCAGCTGCGCGCTCCGGCCGAGCTACCAACAGCGAAGGATCTCGGCCGGAACGCAGTGGCCTCGGTCAAGGAGTCAGCGGCGGAACTCGATTGGACCGTTTCAGGCAGGAAGCAGCGCGCGGCTGTCGGGGGCTCCGAACTCCCATTCCCCAAGGATGCGATCGACGCCGTCCTGTCGTACCGACAAGACCCTGGCTATGAATCTGTCGCCGATCTCGCGTGGTGGTTCTACTCCGGTGTCACACATGCCGCCCCATACGCGCTGATGCAGTCCATCGCTAGTGACGAGGCTCGCCCGACTGGAGTACCCGGCGTGCTGGAAGCGCCGATCTACATTTCGGGGAAACAGATGCTCATAGCGGCCGCATCACTGGGCCGAGCATCGCTGAATCTGGGCGATGCTCACGGTCGATATCTCGGCCTCAGCCTTGATGAGCTTCACTCTCTCGACACCGAGTTCTCCAACATGATCGTCGGCATGTATGGCGCCATGGAGCGAGGTGAGGCGCCACCCATCCACGGACCTACGGCTAGCTAGATGCCGCTCACCTCTCGCCGAGACTGCGCTGCGGCGGTATGCGCTCCTGGGGCGAAGCAACGCGGTGGCGAAGATCGGCGGCGATGCGCTACGTGAAGCGAAGCAGGGTCCCACGCACCCAGTAGCGGCGAACAGGACCATCGGCGAAGACCGGATTGTCGACCCTGACGTCCGTCGCATCGATGCTCGTCAGCCCGGCCGAGTTCTTCCACGCGTCAAAGGCCTCATCAGCCTCCTCCGCTGGGAGCGGGCCCACGACGAGATGGAAGTGAGTCGTCGGATCCTTCCGCAGCTGGTCCAAGAGGTAGCGGCACGCCTCATCTTCCCTGTCGAATTCGCGTCGCCCGGATTCGAGCCCGCGTTCGGAGTAGTAGACGGCCCAGCCGCCAGGCCGGATGTCGATCACGTAGCGCTCGCTCGGGTGGCCACCATCGAGCGCGTACGCGCCCGGGTTGATTCCCTCTCGGCGAAGGACTTCGCCCACTTCCTGCCGGTTCGTCAAGTAGCGCATAATGCCAGCCGTCGGCACTCTTGGCAATGACCCGAGCAGCACCGGTCACTCATGTGCACCGTCCCGACCGCCGATGCATCAAGGGAGTGACGGCGCTGTGGCCGCTGAAGTTGCCCGACCATGTCGCAGCGCCGGGCGACTACGGCGAGTTAGTGCCGGCATCCGCTGCACGGCGGCAGGGCTGAGGACCGCAACTTGACCCCCTCTTGACGTCAGCGAGTGACGCGCTTGGGGAGCGACCCAGCGAACCAGCGATCCGGCCGCGGTGTACGCTGAGACGGTGTCGTACAGAGTCGACGTCGCATACATCTATCCCGCGCCGTACTGGAGCTTGAGCGAGCACGACTGGATCAAGTCCCTGTTGCTCTTCTTCGACGAAGTCGCGATCCTGCTTCCGGACTACATGTACGGACGCCATCACGTGGCCGATCCATCACTCGCTGAGCCCCTCGAGGAGAGAGGGATGCTGCGGGTGCTCGAGCCAAATGACTGGATCGACGAACAGGCTCGAGTTGACCTCGTGCGTTCGATGGCGGGGCTGATCGACTCGGGCGCATTCGACGAACTCGACAGGACGGCGCACTTCGAGGAACTGTCCCAGTCCCGGGCCGGCTACAACGTGGACATCGCCGTTGCCGACGACCTCGTGAACACCCTCCTCGAGATGGGTCTGGCGAGACCTACCGCAGACGGCGCCTCCGTCCCGATGCATCCCGTCGTGCGCTCGACGATGCTCGTTCTTCTCGGGCAGCTCGCTCGCGGCATCGGGCTTCGACGGAACCTCGCGATTCACCCCACAACCGCCCAGGCCGGTGCTGTTCGAGACTTGGAGCGATTCCTACTGACGGACTCGCCGCCATCTGCCGGGCGGGTGGTAACACTCGATTGCGAACCCGTGGGCCTCAACATGGGTCCCGTGCCGCTGGACGAGATGCTCGACTTTCGCACCGAGCATCTGCCTGCATACAAGGCATACATGACGTCGTTGCGAGGCTTCATGGCCGAGATCGGAGACGCTCCTGCATCCGATCGCGATGCCCTTTTACTCACCCGTCGCGACGAAATCGCGGACAGTGCTCGGGCGCTTCAACGGAGCAGCCGCTCCCAGCTCCGCAAGAACCTGGGCTCCGTTGGACTCGGGATCTCTGGAGCAGCATGGTCGGCCGCCGCTGGTGACGTTGTCGGTGTGGTGCTCGGCGCCGGTGCGCTTCTCGCTGGCCTCGGCGGAACAAGGCCTCAGGACATCAACGCCTACACCTACCTCTTCGAGGCATCGAGCAAGTTCAGATAGCCAACTTCACGCCCAATTTGTCGGCTTCACGTTCAGTTCGCTCGACCTGGCGATGGAGAACCCCTTCCAGTCGTACCACGCCTCGCTAGCGTGCGCCCAGACGCCCGCGTCGTACACGGCCAGCATGTGCGCATTGCCTCGTCCCGTGTCCAGGAGGTAGATCACATCGGGAAGCGGGCGGCCATTGCTGGCCATCTCCAGCGCTCGAGACACAAAGGCCGGCGCGCTGAACGCCGTGTCCCGGTTCTCGATCACGAGAATCGACCTGCATGAGTTGCCGGCGGCTTCAAGGAGCTTCGGCACCTTCTCGTCGAGGGCGCGCCGTAACCGAGCCACGCGCAGCTCCTCAAGATCCGCTGGCTTCGCGAAGCTGATCTGCACGACGCGCGCGTTCGGACCTATCAATCCTGCAGCGTCGAACGGCAGCGCCTGCCAGAGCGCCCAACGAAAGGGCACGTCGGGATGCTCACCCCAGACGAGTCCGTTGAGCCCGGGCTGATGCGGTGGCGGAACCTCGTCGATCTTGGCAGCGACCCACTCAGTGAGCAGGTCCGCGACTCGCTTCGCCACCGTTGCCGACCAGTGGCGCAGGTCGTGCAGGCGCCACTTGGGGTCGATGCCCGACATCTGACGGGCTCGCTTCCACCACCAGCTGATGCGGTCGAGGCTGACCAACTCGGGGCAGAGGCCGCACATCCACGGGCCATACGGCTGGCGTGCTCGACGGAGCTTGTCGATCATCTCGACCGTGTCGACATCGAGCGTCACGGTGCGGACGTTCGCCGGCTTCGTTGCCGCCTCGTGCAGCTCCGGCGCGCCGCCACCGTGCTTGGTGATCTCGATCGCCGAGTCGATCAGCAACTGGCCGTCGTGCTCGTCGGTCCAGCGCAACGACGCCAGCTCCGCGCGACGTACACCAGCGAAAACGTCGGTCTGACCAGCAACACGCCAGATCTACTCGACGCGCATACCGCTAATGGCTCGAGCGATCACTAGCTGTTGGATTTCGCTGGTGCCTTCGAAGATCGTGTGGCTCACCGTCTGGAGATTTCTGGGCGCGGTAGCGTGCTGTCCTATGGTCGTGACCAGGTTTTTCGCGAGTTGACGATTCCGCCTCGTGTCACCATTTCCACCCGTTTCTGGGGACGAAACTAGGGACGGCCTTCAAAGATCTGCGCATCTTCGAATGCGCTGACGCGCAGTTCGACTTGATCATGACCAGATCTTCGAAGCAAGCGCGGCGCGTCTCAACCCGCAGCTCGTCGCAGTGCACAAGTCCTGACACTCCGACTCCACCCTCATCGACCGCCGCCACACACCATCGACGGTCCAGTAGTCGCCGACCAGCCGAACCGCGGCGGTCCAAGCCCACCGCCATGTTTCACGTCACCAATTGCTCGACAGGTGGCCGGCCTTACGGCTACCTCAGCTCCTGGATCCTGGCCTCGGCGCGATCGAGGAGCCAGTCGGAGGAGTGGATCCGAATTCCGAGCTTTTGCGACCGTTCTCGGCGCCTGTCAGCCGTCATGGCCGACATTGAGGAACGTCGGCCAATGATGATCCAACCGGGAACATTTGCATCGATGTCGATGAGCCCGAGGCCACTCTGATCGCGGGGACGAGTTGCATAGTCACGGTTCCGTCCTAGCCAGATTCGCCAGTCCTCGATCTGACGGATTGCGTGACTCGCAGTCGCGCTGAACTCGCCGGCCTTCGTGAAAATGGAAGCCGTTGGGCTCTCAAGCTCGACGGCAGTCCACTCGAAGCCGAGTGAACTCTTTTCTGCGATCATGAAGTCGGTGATGTGTTCGCCGCCCAGTCGCTTCTGCGGCAAGACCCACCGACCATGACCACCGCCCAGCGGCTGAACCAACAGCGTCGGGTTGTCCTCTAGAAAGATCTGCAGGTCTCGCTCGACTTTCGCCCCGTCTAGCGCCTGGCGAAAGCGTGCGACCAGGTCAGCCGAAATGACCGTGTCCCAGTCAACTAGGAACTCCTTCAACGACGGAAGGCCCTCAAGCACAGCCCGTCGGCGGCGACGGTCATTGACAATCTCTGCATTGGCTGCGGCCAACTCCTCGGCGGTCATCTCATCGTCGCAAGCCTCGTCGGCGTGGTCAGGGTCGTCCTCTTCGCTCAATCCGTAAGTCTCCATCTGTGATGCATTGAAGCCGATGCTCTGAGTCGGCGGGGTGATAGCGCAGCCTCAGAGGCCGCATGCGCATCATTCGTTGGCCGAGCCGATCGCTGTTACAGCCTCAGGACTTCGACGAGGCACGCTTCCATGCGCACCAGCAGCTTGTTCGCTTCGTCTTGGGACAGCGTTGCACCGGCGTTGTGCATCAGGTCGTTGCGCGGGTGAACGATCTGATTGACGTAGGCATCACGATGTCCGGGGTTCAAGGCAGCCACATCGCGACGTTGGCGAGTTCCGAGTCTCTGCAAGGATTCCCTGAGACTTCGCGGCTTGGGGCCGAGGCCTTTGGACCTGATGAAGACGACTAGCGAGGTGTCGAGCGTACGAGCGGTGTGGAACGCCTGCAAGAGCGTTCGGCGTCGGTGCCCGGCTAGGCCGGCATCGCTAATGTCCTTGATCTCCTTTCGAATCGCGTGGATCTCCGGCTCCTCCGCCAAGGGACTTCCATTGACCAGAACCAGCAACGCCCTGGTACGGGATGACACGTTCCTCACAGCGCTCCGTCGGACTCGAGCCAGCTCGGCAGCAGGAGACCTGCAAACGCCGCAGAACGGAACGGTTTGAACGGATCTCGTCCGCGGGTGTCGACTTGATCGAGAGACAGCACGTGGACGAGCAGGCCAGCGCCTCGAATTGTCGGCGCGCCGCGCTCGAGTTCGAAGTCCTCTCGAACGCATCGAAGCACAGCGCGACGAACCAATGGCCTCCATGCCGGCTGTGACGTCAGGCGTGTGGCACCCCGGGGCCCCTGGGAGTCTGCGCTTGAACGACTAGCTGCCGATGGGCCCGGGCCGGCATCCCGCTCACGGATGGGCACCCTGGGGGCGCTGCCGTCAACCTCGCCCGACTTCTCCCGCTGGAGGTACGGGCCAACGGAGTCTCGGGTGCCGTCTGCGATGGCGCTGTAGCGGTCACCGACTTGCTGGCGAACCTCTGCATCGACGACGTCGGTGCTTCGCGACTCGGAAGCACAGAACCCTGCGAAGTCGTCGATCGCCGCGAACGGAAGCACAGCGTCAAAATGACGACGTCGAACGGTCGCCGGACCGTCGTCCAGGAGCACGGTCACCGTCGCCGGGGGAAGCGCTAGCCGGGAAATTGCCACCCTGTCGAGCACCCTTCCGGGTACCGCCTGTTCTGGCGCCGTCGGTAGGAACGCTGCAACCAACCGTCCGCGGCGACCCACCATGAGGTCCGGTCCAGTGATGAGGAACGGATGATCCGGCGCGACTGCGACTGCGACATCACCGTCGTCGTCAAGCGTCGCCGCCGCGCTCGCGAACGAACGCAACAGTTCAAACCGCTCGCCGATTCTCACTTCGAGTTCGTCCGCCTCGTTCCCTTCATATACGGAGCCTACGCGAGCGCCGTGGTCAGTCGGCGTGCCTCCGATCGAGGAGGATGGTCCCACCTGGCCAGCTGATCCGACGACGGCGCGTGGCCGGGCGACGAGTGCGCCATGGCCGGTCGACGCGCAGAGATGATCCACGGTCGCGCGCCGCGAAGCCCCGGGCCCTCGACGGACTTTTAGCGTTCGCCTCGAATCCGCGACTCTCGCTCGGACTCGGCGGCCTGGTCCTTCGCCTTCGTGTAGCCAGCGATCCCGGCCTCAGCTACCGCTCGGACGCTTTCGTCCACATCATCCTCGTTGAGCAACTGCTGCAAAGCGTCGACGAACGCCTGGTAACTGGCTGAGCGCTCGCCTGTAAATGTTCCCCACTGCATAACTCCGACGATCTGCTCGGGAGCCGCACCGCGCGGTACAAGAGCCTTGGCGAGAGCCTCGATGGGCGGGCGGTCGCTCATGCCGCCGCAATAGCTCACCGCTTCATCGACGGACATCTCCCCGTGGTCGATCGCATGCTCGATCCACGCGACATCCGTTCCCACGAGATGCTGATTGAGAATCCAGGAAGCCACTCCCGATTCCTTGAACTGATTTCGGAGATGGGACTTGGAGATCGGCGGCAAATACTGAAGCTGGTCCCACCCCCGATGCGGTAGCGCATCGGGAATCTTGCCCTCCGACGATTCCATCTCGTCGCGAATCGCACGCTCAACGATTCCGACAAGTACCTCGGGAAACCGGCGGGCAAGATATTCGAGGAGCTGCTCCAGTTCATAGTCTCGTGCCGCGTCGAGATGCCCTGGGCGCAGATGCCAGAGAGCCTCAAGCCACTCGGCCTGCAAGTCGCCTGGCGACCAGTCGTCTTGGGCCCGTCGACCAGCGAAGTGCGCAACCGCCGCCATCGCCCGCACCTCGTTCGACGCATTCGTCAGTAGTTCGCGCATCAGGAACTCATCGATCTCGCCGCGAAGACAGGGCAGCCATAGTGCCTGGTAGTCGTCCGGCTGAAGTATGCCGAGGAGACGGTCCGCAATCTCGCGGCCCGACTCGAGCAGCAGCGAGACAGCTGCATGGCGCGTGCGAGCATCGTCTAGAAGGCGCTGAAGGCGCTCATCGTCGAGCTGTCCCTGCTCGTATGCCTTGTAGGCGAATGCGAATGCGTCCGGCATCAGCTCCGACTTCATCGCCTCGTCTAACCAATCGACCGGGGAGGCGGCGGATGCTGCGATGCCCTCGCATGCGATCGCAATGCGGTTTGGCCATGTGAGATTCGTCTGATTCAGTTCAGTCCGTAGCGCCACCAGCCGCTGGATTACCTGATCGCACGGTTCATCGGCCCAGGATGCGCCGACTGAGCGGATGTCTTGGGCGAGCGCTCGCTCCTTGGCCTTGAAGTCGGAGGTTGCATAAGAGTTCTCGCGCACGAGGGGCTCGATGTCAGCTGGAACCTCGATCGAGTCCGGAAGCTCGAAGCTGTCAATCAGCGAGCGGAGCTTCAGGATGCCAGCGAGCGAGAGATCTTCCCGGCCGAGAAGCTGCGAGGCCAAGGACCGACCGATGTCGTTGGCTGCGGACCTCTCTCCCTCTGGCGACTCACGCCCAAAGGCTCGCTCAAAGCCGCCACCGACTCGAAGCCACTCCTCTGCGGCGTCGATCAACGCGATCTCCAACTCTGTGTGGCCGCCATCGAGCAGCGCCACGACTCGCGGAACGGCATCGTCGTGGATGCGGCGCATCTCTGATGTGGGCACGATTCCTCGGAACAGTTGGATCGACATCGGGTTCGCCGGGTCCGTGTGCGCACCATCAACGGTGAGGCCGAGCACGACTTCCGCGATATGGGCCGCCACCCGTCCAGCGCCGTTGGCTCCGCGGTGAGCGGATAGCCACGTCTCCAGGGCAGCGAGGATCTGGTAGCGGGTCTCAGTGTGCCTGGGGACCTCGGGGTGGAAATCTTGAACCAGAGCTGCGACCTTGCGGATCGCGCACTCAGGGTGCGAGTGAGGCGGACGGTGGTCGAGTGCACACGCGTCGAACAAGATTCCGTACGCCACATCCATGTCCGGATCCCACTTCACGACCGTGGCGGCGAGCTCCACGAGGGGGTCGAACATCCATGGTTGATCGGAACCGGATGCCAAGAGCCCGTCGAACGACGTTCGAGCGAGCCCGATGACGAACGTCGCCGCAGCTGGGCCGAGTCGGGCGTAGCTGACGGCGAGATCTACTCGATCATCAACTGAGCCGAATTCGCTCGTCAGCGTCTTGATTGTCAGCCGGTCCGCGAACGGTCTCGCGGCGCTGGACCCCAACAGCGTGGAGTCGATCGCCGCCTGTGCCAAGCGGAGGCATCGGTCTGGCCAACGCTCGGCGAGGCCATCGAAGTCGACTACCGGGAACTGGGTGTCGAACACCCGCTCCGCTACGAGCACGCGAGCAAGCATCGGCGGTCTTACCGTGAACCGGCGAGTTGTCCGATCGAGCCGCTCGTGATGCGCCCGAACATCGACCAAGCCACCTCGCGCCCACCGTTCGATCGCTCGTACCGCCTCAACACGTCCGAGGCCGACTTCACTCGCCAGGTCGGCCAGCTCGCTTTCGTCGATGGAGCCGACGGCCGACAGGACCGCGAACAGATCCATTGTCTCTGTCTCGAGTCCGGCGCGCAGCAGGTAGCGACGGACATTGCCAAGCAAGGCGCGACCGTTCAGCAGGGACCCCACCTCACCAGATCGCAGCAGGGGATCCGAAAGGGCGACGGCCCACCCCGGCCGACCCTCCGCCTGGTTCAGGATCTCAGCTCGGGCAAGAGCCCCCGACAGGCCCATCGATCGCAAGAGCTGGTCCATCGGACCTCGCTCGACGAGACCGATCTCGTGCACCCGCGCCGCGGGCAGCTCAGCGGCGAGACGGTCGAGTTGTTCAGGCCACGTCGCACAGATCATCCGGTAGCGAAAGACATCAGGTTCCGATCGTCGCAGCGCGACCAAGCGACGGACGAGGTCGATGCTCAATGAGGCATCGTCAACCACCAACACTTCGGGCGCCAACCAGCGCAGATCGTTTGCGACCTGTTCGGACGCCAGGTTGGGGTCCACGAATGCCACGCGCTCGATCTCCCCGAGCACGCGGGACTTACCGACTCCGGGCCGGCCAACGACGATCAGGTCATCCTCGCCACCTAGGGCACTGAGGTCCTCGTCCCGAGCGACCAATGGAATATGGGCCCACGGGCTCTCCGCAATGTCCGGCGCGACTCGGGTGAGCGAGATCGGTTCGGACGACAGCCCCAGCAACCGCTCTCTCCAATAGCCGTCACGACGGAGCCGGCTGGCGAAGAAGCCACGCTCGAAGACATCACTGGCGTCGAGTCGCGCTCCGTTGCTCAGCGCCAACTTCACGAGCTTCTCGCGGGACTTGATGTTGAGGCTTGCCGGATTCGCGAGCACGATGCGGTCGACTGCGACGCCGTGATCGCTCATGCTCTTGATCCCTCGGATCATGTTCGCACGCACACCGTCGAGAGTCCTGCTCGAGGTGATCAAAACACGTGTCGGCGTCCCATCGTCCGACGTCGCTGCGATGTCTCCGTCACGCCCCCAGTCCGTCCCGCCGATGATGGGGGTGAAGCCCGGGTAGATAGCGGCCAACTGGTCCTGGGCGAACCGCTCGAACTCGTCGTGGTTCAGTTTGCCGTACTGCAGTTCATGTTCGATGCGGTCGAGGTCGTTCATCTGGGTCTTCCGAGCCTTGGAGGTGCCGCCCTACACCATACGATTGTGGGCGTCACGGGGATACCGATCCCTTGAGCGCGTACAAACCATCGAGCGAAGCAGCGCTGCCAATAGGCCACTGCCCGGGCCTCTGTCAGTCCATCTCGATTCCCCGGGCACGTTGCAGCAAAGGTCGCGCCCCGGACTCCTCGATCGACGTCTGCAGAATCGGATCATTCCTCAGCTGCTCACGGCGTGCCACTGCCGGGACGTCGGCTCGGTCGCACGTGATGACTTGTTCCAACACGTCACGTGCTGCGCCGAGGTCGTGGGTGTCGGTGACGACGAGGACGTGGTTCGCTTGGCGGCCCCTGGTCATACCGACGTAGAGGCCGCGGCCGGTGGTGGAACCCGTGGCCAGGGTGATGCTGCGGTCTTGGGTGTCGGACTGGTTGCCAGGTTCGGTGGCGGCGTAGCCGAGGCGGACGTGGTCGCGGGCGTACTCGGCGGGGAGCACGACGACGCCTCCTCCGTCGACGCGGGCGGCGGTGATGTCGCCGTGTCCGTCGATGGCGGTCACGATCCACTGGTCGCGGTTGCGGACGAACTGGCCGCTCGACGTGATCAGCGTGCGGTCGTTGCGGCGGGTGGCAATGAGGTCACCGACCCAGGCGCCGATGCCGTCGGCGGTGTCGGCACGGCGAGCTTGGTCGAGCTCGCCGCGCTCCCAACGTGCGCTCTGGATGCGGTCGTTGATCAGGTCGACGTGTTCGTTGCGCGTGGTCGTGATCGCCAGCGACTGGCCGTGGTCGCGGCACTCGGTCCAGTAGGTGGCGATCGTCTGGAGGTGCTCGTCGATGCTGCCGGGCACGATGCGACCGTGGGCTTCGTAGGTGTCGAGCGATCGGGTGTCGCCGTGTCGCAGTTGCAGTGACGCGGCGACTTCCCACGGGTTGACGAAGCGTTGGATGCGTTCGAACTCGATCGTGTGGCCGGCGGAGCACAGCTCGGCGAAGATGCCGCCGCGTCCGACAGCTTGCAGTTGGTGCGGATCACCGACGAGCACGAGTCGCCACGTGTTCTGTCGGGCGAGTTGCATCAGCCGGTGCAGGTCGTGGGTGCCGAGCATGCCGGCCTCGTCGACGACCACCGTCGCGTGCGGGCCGAGCCACCAGTCGCCCGGCGGGCGGTCCGGTCGCGACCACTCGTAGAGCAGCTTGGCGACGGTGTCCGACACCATCCCGGTCTCGTCCTCCAGCACCCGTGCCGCCTTCGCCGTCGGGGCGAAGCCGAACACGGGCCGGTGCGGCGGCGAGTGCAGCGCCGTGACAGCAGCGCGCAGCATCGTCGTCTTGCCGGCGCCGGCCGGGCCGACGATCAGCGTGAGTGGGTTGTAGCCGGCGACCGCGGATGCGGCCTCGTGCTGGACCACGTCGAGGTCGCCGCGCTCGACGGTGGCCGACGGTTGCGGGTCGAACGCCGACGCCTCGGCGGCCCAGTCAAGGATCTGTTGCTCTTGGGCAAGCACCGCTTCGCTGGTGACGTGCGAGGCGACTGGTTCGATCCAGTTCGAGCGGCCGTCCGATGCCCGCCGGCGGGTGTGCTCGGGTAGTTCCGGGTCGAGGTCGACGCACTGCTCGATCACGGTGTCGACGGCCCGGTCGAGCCACGCCGCCCATCGCTCCCCCGACACGCCCGGCGCCGGGCGGGCGAGATCGCAGATGGTGCGCGTCACGTCGGCGCGATGCCACGTCGACGCACCGAGTGCGAGGGCGTCGATGACCGTCGTTGTCGTCAGCTCGGGTGTGGTCGGCGGATGGTCGGCGGCGGCGGCCCCAATCGAGCGTCGCAGTGACATCGGGGTGACGCCGACGGTCGCTGCTTCGACTCGCCACTGCGCGCGCATCTCCTCTGCGGTGCGGCCGGTCTTGCGGGCGCGGGAGTCGGCCGCGGCTTGGCGTTGCATAGCTGCCAGCTCCTGTCGGGTCGGGTCGCAGCCCTCGCGTCGGTAGAACTCCGCGACCCTGTCGGCCATCACCGTGTCGATCTCGGCAGTGCGCTTCGAGAACACGGCGAGCAGCTCGGCAGGGACGCCGGCGATCTCGGCCTGCCCGTTCACGATCGGCTCAAAGGCGACGCCGTAGCGGTGGGTGAGCTCGGCGCGCAGCACCGACTGGTAGAGACCGCACCTTGGTGGAGATGACGAGGTGGGTGTGCAGCTGCGGGTCGTCGGCGCGGCTGGTGGTCTGGCGGAACGCCGCCATCGTGAGTCCGTTGGTGTCGGGGTGCATCCGCATCCCGTTCGTGCGGACACGGGTGGTGGCACCGACGCGTTCGAGGTAGGCCGCCACCGCCCGCACGGCGACGTCATGGCACTTCGGCGAGCCCCTCGTCGCCGGTGAGCCCCCACAGCACCGATAGCGACTTCGGCGCCGAAAGCGTCGCGTCGAACCCTGCGACCGCCCGGATCACCTTTCCGTTCGACAACGTGCGGTCGACGAGCGGCTGCCCGAGCGTCGCGCCGGACACCGGGTCGCATCCCGACAGCAACGCCTGCAGCGCCTCGGTCGTCACCTCGCCGTGCAGCCCGAGCCGGTCGGCCTGGTTCCCGAGCCACTGCCCGGGCAACTCGCCCGTCGCCTCGGTGAGGTAGCGGGTGTAGTAGCCGGCGGTCGCCGCAGCCGTGGCGGCGTACAGGGTGGTGACCCGCATCATGATCGGGACTCCCTGCCCGGCGCGGGCACCTGTCTGATTTCGAACTTCGGGGTGACCGGGACGGTGTGCATGACGGTCAGCTCGCGTGCGCAAGTTCGGCCGCGGCGGCTTGGTTGATGCGCGTCGGGGTGTGCGGCGGACGGTTGGCGGTGTCAGCTCGCACGGTGCAGCCCGTCGCTCGGAACGGGTGCGTCGGAAAGTCGGACGACGCGACCAGTGGTGATCAGCACGTCGAGTGCCCAGCGTGGGACACGCATACAGGTACCGAACCGCAGCACCGGCAGCCCGGCGGTGCCGCCGCTGTTGAGGTACTCGTGCGCGAGCTCGTAGCCGTGGGAGGTGCAGATCCGCATCTCGGCGGCGGCTTCCTTGATCTTCAGAAGCCTGTGATCCGCCTCGACCTGCCCGGTGCTGGTGCTGGGAGTCCCCGATGCCGTGTCCATGGCGCGGGATGATGCGCTTCAGGCATCCCGGAGATGCTCCCGACAATGTTCCCGATTGGCAGAAATCGCCAGGGATGTTCCCGGCAATGTTCCCGATTCAGTTCCCGATCGGCGTCAGGGACTCCCTGGGAGCTCCCGGCCTAGGTCCCGGATCGAGTCACAGACTCCCCGAGAAGTCGGCATTGACGCCGATAGTCCCGGATCCAGCTGCTCCGTTGCCAGCCGAGGTGCCCGGTTGACCAACGGTGGGTTGACGGCGAACGGCATGCGTCGTTGCCCTCGATGCCGGCGGACTTTCAACCAATCAAGTTGTCGGCACATCTCCGACTGCTATCCGCGTCTGCGTGCCGCCGGTGGTTGGGCGAAGGTACGGCCCGGCCAGGTCGTGAACGCCCCCAACAGCTCCCGAACCATCAACTAGCTCGACCCGCACGGCATCCAACGCATAAGGAACGCACGCCGCAAAGGCGTCGGACACCTCGTCGACCGGGCGGGTGGGAAGCGTGATGACGGTGCCGTCGGACAGGACCAGGCGCGGCGCATAACTACCTGTGGGCAGATAGGCGGCGACGAACACACAATGATCGTTGTTCCCTGCCTCGAGGACCTCGACGCCGAACGTCGGGTCGTAGCTACCTCCCCGGAACTCGCGGACGATGCCGTCGACGATGATGGTCACGCCATCGGGTGTCGCCGCTAGCGACCATGCGATGCCGTCGCCCGAACCTGCGAACTGAGCACCAGCG